>Ga0066381_10000046_pt1 | contig 18308 bp, 18 predicted proteins | sample Knorr_S23_td_AAI_FD_70949 | JGI IMG/M metagenome (GOLD analysis project Ga0066381, IMG submission 70949) | Marine microbial communities from Southern Atlantic Ocean transect - Knorr_S23_td_AAIW_ad_876m_LV_B | ecosystem: Environmental > Aquatic > Marine > Oceanic | place: Southern Atlantic ocean... | reverse complement strand
TTTTTTGCCAGCGACCACACACAATGTGAGGAATATCGGCAAAATGGAGGTTGTGATTCTAGAAACAGAGCTAAAATAACAAACAACGCCAGATCAGGTAATACGCTCTGCCAACGCTAATTGTTGTTGCGGTTAATTCGCTATCAACTGTTGTTGAGACGATACACTCGAGGACAGGTGTTATAAAACATATTTTTTCAAGAACGATCAGGTACGGTAATTAGTGATGTTCATTCAAATTTAAGCCGCCGTGGTGTGGTGATCCTTTGCATTTTATCCAGATGATTCAAAAAAGCCCCCGAGACGGAGGCTTTTTTGGACAGATTTGCGCTATAGGCATCTGAAAATGGTGGGCTCGGCAGGAATCGAACCTGCATCTAAGACTTAGGAGGTCCCTATTCTATCCGTTGAACTACGAGCCCAAGGCCGCCATTATATTGAATGCAACGCTAATTGATACAACCGATAACTAACGATTCCGCCCTAAAGCGTCATGACTAGTAACCCAATCACCCGCCAACACCGCACTCATCAACGATAACTCACCAGCCAGGACCGTTGCCCCGATGATCTCTGCCAATTTTTTGACTTTGCCCGCACCACTGCACCCCATCATTTTCAGACATTCTTGCTGTGTTGGCAGGCCAGTCCCGCCACCATAAGTTGCCACTATTAGCGAAGGAATGGTGATAGAAAAGTAATAGTTACTGTCGTTATCTAAGTCTACATACACAATTGCAGCTGAAGATTCAGCTACATTGGCAACGTCTTGCCCAGTAGCAATAAACGTTGCTGTAATACCATTGGCTGAATGAGCTCCCGTATTGATCGAACCTGCCAGTAACCCCCCGACCTGAGTGATCGCCCTAGCTTTAAAGAGAGTCTCTGCGGTAACCCCCATAACCTTTTCGAATAGTGCACTAGGGATCACGACTTCAGCGATCACACGCTTTCCCCTTGTGTGTAACGTATTCAGTTGAGAGTGTTTTTTATCGGTGTCCATCGCACCAGAGAGCATGTAACGCTTGATCCCAGGATAGTTGTCCTTAATCCACTCACAGGCGACAAACGTCGCTTTACCAACCATGTTCTGGCCCGCAGCATCACCGGTGGTGTAATTAAAACGAAGATAGCGCATTCGCGCTGCAGAAAATTGCTGAATATCACGCAATTTACCAGAGGAGGTTGTACTTTCTGCTTGCTCTGCTATGTCCTCAAAATGCTCCTCTACCCACAGGCCAAATTCACGGGCCTCACGAGCGTCTTCAAAAATAAACACTGGGGCGCGCTGCATGGCATCATCAACGACGGTGACTTTGGCCCCTCCAGCCTCACGAAGTAGCCTAGCACCTCTATTGTAGCTAGCAACAAGCGTCCCTTCGCTGGTCGCCATGGGCACGTAAAACTCACCAATAGCGTGCTCTCCATTAACCTGCAAGGGACCAACTAAACCCATAGGTACCTGCGCCACGCCAATAAAGTTTTCTATATTGCCAGCTGCCGCTGACGGGTCAACAGAGTAATGCCCGATATTATCCAGCGAGGTAGCTGTTTTCTCGCAGACGAAGTCACGACGCTGTTGGGCCATTGCCTCGGTATAATCGTTTGCACTGTCTCTTGGAATCTTATCTGACATGTAGCTCTCCTTGTTAGACTGACTTGATTGCTCATTGATACCCTTATGCGGTTAACCGCTCAGCATCAGAGTTATGGCTTTAGCGAAAACTTTTCCGCCCTTTGACACTATTATCTGTCTGGCCCGTGACGCGTCCAAGCTTAGTTTGCGACTAGGGAGTTTTGTTGTCGGCACCAGGCTTTGGTGACCGATTACTGCCCTATGTAACACAATATCGATTACAATCCCCCCCATGAATATGCTACTGCTTACAACCAAACTATCTGACAATACTTACAAGGTCTCCGGCCGGCAGCTAGAACATTTGCTAGACGTGCATAAGGCCAAGATTGGTGATTCGTTTAAGGTAGGACATATCAATGGTTTAATGGGTACTGGCACCATTGTCCAGCTGGACAATGAACAAGCAACATTAACACTGGACCTCAGTCAGGACCCACCGCCACCACTGCCACTAACCCTGATACTTGCTTTACCGCGGCCAAAAATGTTGCGTAGAACATTGCAAACGATTGCTGCCATGGGAGTAAAGAACCTATACCTTATCAATTCAAGTCGCGTCGAGAAAAGCTTTTGGCAGTCACCTTTTCTGTCGCCAGATGCAATCGAAGAACAGCTCATTCTAGGATTAGAGCAAGCAAGAGACACGGCCTTACCCACGGTGCATCTGCGCAAATTATTTAAGCCTTTCGTCGAAGATGAATTAAGGGACCTTATCAAAGGAACTGCCCCATTGGTGGCTCACCCGAATACCGAAGAAAACTGCCCAGTGAATACGCCAGAAAAGGTTACATTAGCGATTGGGCCCGAAGGTGGATTTATACCCTATGAGATCGACAAACTTATCGACATTGGATTTAAGGCAGTCCACTTAGGACCTCGAATATTAAGAGTAGAAAATGCCGTACCCTCAATTATTAGCCGACTTTTCCCAGGCTAAGCAGTCTCTTCTTCAAACATGAGGTACTCGCACACATGCATGCCGCTGTCCACATAAGTCGCGTGGGCGCCAACATTCTCAGTTTCAGCGTACAACCTAAACCCACAGACTGGCGTCTCCTGCTCTGAAGCCATAGTCTTAAGACGCTCATACATGCCACGATAGAGTCCCTGACGGCGAAACTGTGGTTTCACATAAACCGATTGAATCCACCAAAATAAGCCATTACGCCAATCAGACCATTCATATGTCACCATCAACGTCGCAGCAACCGTACCATTAACCTCGGCAACCAAATAAAAGCCAAATTCTGGGTGCTCAAACAAGCCATTAACACCAAGAATAGCGACCTCGAAATCTAACAACTTATCTTCAGTCTCAAGCGCCATGGCACAGTTGTGTTCAGCTAGTATTAGCGCGTCTGACTCGGCATTAGCAACACGTATATCAACCATTCGTTTTATCCTTATTTTTCTAGCAACCGTTAGCGTTGAATTAAAACATCAAGCTAGCCAATCCGCCATTGCCTATTTGAAAGTAAGCCCTTAGAGTAGCAACCTTCGAGGATGACCTCCGTGAGGTCTCTCCGGCAACTGCGAGACGTACAAAGTAACAATGAAATCAATTTTTCGCCATGAAATACCCTATAGTTACAGTAGTATTTTACTGTTCGATTCGATCCGTGACATGCCTGAAGCGATCTGGCTAGACAGCGGTAAACCAACCAGTGATAAAGGCAGCTTAGATATCATTTCTAGCTGCCCTGACGTAATGATAGAAACCCGCGGCAACGAGTCCACCATTAGCAGTGAAAACAGCTCTCGAACGAGCCTGGAAGACCCCTTTTCTCTCGCTAACGAAGTGTTAGAGACACTTTTACCTATCGAACCGAAACACCAAGACCTGCCTTTTGTCGGTGGCATGTTAGGCTACTTTGGTTATGATTTAGGACGCAGGCTAATCGATATCCCCAGTATCGCCTCGTCGGTTACGGAACTTCCAGACATGCGCATTGGTCGGTTTTTATGGGCCCTAATTGTTAACCATGATCTAAAGAAAAGTCAGATTGTTTTTCATCAAAACTGCTCTGAAGAGCTTAAGACAGATGTCCTTAATCGCCTGACGAAGCCAAGCACGAAGCCAAGCACGAAGCCAAGCATCGACCCTAACTCTCTCTTCAAACTTAACCAAGCTTTTAAGCCAACATTGACGCGACCTGAATACGCTGAAGCGATTGGTAAAATCAAAGATTACATCAGCAGTGGAGACTGCTATCAAACCAATTTTACACAACATTTTTCTGCGTCATTTAAAGGCGACCCTTGGTTGGCCTATCTTGCGTTGAGAGAGGCGCTGCCCTCTCCATTCTCAGCCTATTGGAAGTGGCAAGATCAAGCCGTTCTTTGTATATCTCCAGAACGATTTTTAAAAGTGTCAAACAGCGCATCAGGAGACAGACTGCAGGCTGAAACAAAGCCCATTAAAGGAACCATACCAAGAGGCCTATCGCTCATAGAAGATCAAGAACGCGCTGCCTCACTTGTTAGCAGTACTAAAGATCGAGCCGAGAACCTGATGATTGTGGATCTATTGCGAAATGATCTTAGCAAAAACTGTATACCCGGAAGCGTCAAAGTACCTCAGCTATTCGCCGTCGAAAGCTTTGTCAATGTGCACCATTTAGTAAGTACCGTTACAGGCGATTTATCTGATAGCAGCAGCCCCATAGATCTACTACGGGACTGTTTCCCTGGCGGCTCAATAACAGGCGCGCCAAAACGGCGTGCAATGGAAATTATAGAGCAGCTTGAACCTGTTCGGCGGTCTGTTTATTGCGGCAGTATTGGCTATGTCAGCGCCAACAATCAGATGGATACGAACATCGCTATCAGAACCATCCTTGCCTCAAGCGCGGTCATGCACTGCTGGGGCGGCGGCGGAATCGTGGCAGATTCCGAAGCTGAGAGTGAATTTGAAGAATCGATGGATAAAATCAAGCTTCTATTGAAAACTCTTGAAGACCTCACCGACTCATAGTGTCCGGATCGGAGGTAGTACAGAAAAAAAGCAGTCCCAAGCTGCACAAATTTGGGCCTTTAGCTCAGCTGGTTAGAACATCCGACTCATAATCGGCAGGTCCCCCGTTCAAATCGGGGAAGGCCCACCACTTTTCTTATAGATCAATGACTTACAGCCTTTGGAGCATCCGACTATGGAACCCGTACGGCCGACTTTGTGTGGGCGGTAGTCAGTGGATCTGCGGAGTCTTTCGATGCTCCAGTCACAAAATCCCTCAACCATTCCAAGTAAGATTTGTCGAAAAGTCTCCAGAGTACCTAAGTGTGCGCATTGGGGTCAGATTTAGGGGCTAGGTGATGCGGTGCGACAGCGTGTCTGGGGATGATGGCTCTCGAACAAATCTATTTCGGCATCAAATTCCCTGCTAGCTCCTTCTGCTTTAAACACTGAGAGTGTAGGCGGAATAAACGTCCCACTCACATCCAACAAAAATGTATTTTATGGAATTGGAACTATGCAACTGGGCGGTAGCTTTGACCTGATTCAATCTGCAACCACTGCTTAACATGCGGGGGCGCTTCTTCGAGCCAGCGCCCTCGCCCGTTTTCAATCACCATGATTTCTTCCCACTTTGCGCCAACGCCATCTTTTCCGGTATGAGGTTCGACTAGCCAAAGGCCATCATGTGGGTCATGGTCAGAGGTTTTTAAGGCATTCCACAATGGACTTTGCCGCCCTAGCCCACTTGCTGCCAATTTTTCTTTTAAATTAAACCAACTTATCGCAAAAGCATCAAACCCTTTAATTCTTGGTCTAAAAGGCAAGTAATTCAGTTTAACAGCTCGATGCCCTAACACCTCACCTATATGCTTGGTATGTACCGGCTCATATCCCTGTCGCGTCATATTATTGTTAACCGATTCGGCTATTTGCCTGAACCCTTCGCCGGCATTGACAGACGCCAGGATAGATTCCCGATATTGGGAAAGATGTAACATCATGTCACGATGTTGAGGATTATCACCAAAACAAAAGCTGTATGAAGTATCAACTAAATAGCCATCGTAAATAGGTGACGCATCCAAAATCACACTCTGGTCGTCTTCTAATGACTTTTTCTTGGGGTAAAATTTACCAACAGACCAATTGCCCGGCAATGCGGCTCTTTCTCCAAAAAGTACCACTGGAAGGTGAAAAAAGGATGTTGCTCCGGAAGCGTAGTAGTCTTTTACCAATTGGTGGGCAACCTCTTTTTCCGTTTCGCCCCCGGCAAGTTTCGATGCGGCGGATACCAAAATGGAATAGGACTTTTGTTGTAACGCTTTAAATTTTGTAAGCTCGTCACCGGAAAAATTTTTAGTTTGAACAAACATTCATCGTTCCTTGCTATTTTTGGTATTCAGGATGTGTTTGGATAAATTACGCCAACCCATGTTTGGCACCTTGTCGGACCTTATTTAGAAAAAGTGATGTCCAACCAAGTAGCACGCCGCCTACACCGAACGCTTGTCAACTCCAGCGCCAAAATTTGAATTGGTCGTTGTGGCGAAATATTCTACCATCTTTAAATTCGAAGGTGGCATCAATAGCGTTATAGGCATCGCCGGCATCTACCCCAACATCAGACAGTACCTGCGCAACTTTTAACTTGTCAGTACCCCTTTTATCAGGGTAATAGCGATTTCCCAACACGATAAACTTTGTCGCTAGATGACATGATGATGAAACCAGTATTTCCATCTTCTATTATGTAACCACGTTGACTCCAAGGTTTCTCATAGCCATTTAAACCGCTCAAGGGAGCCAAAGTATCTAAACTAAACGCCTCTATTTCAGGGCTCCCATTCAAATCATATATTCTTCCCAATACTTCGCTCAAAGCCGGCTTATTGATTCCAGTCTCCGCAAATAAAGTCAGACCCTGCAGAGCTACCACAAATCCACCATCTAGATAAAGATGACCATCATAAACAAAGCGGATTTGATAATATTGCGAGTCGCTTAAGCCTGATATATTGGTGGTATGTTGGAAATTCGACTGTAGTGATAATATTATTTGATTATCGATAATTTGGTACTTATTTATATGCACCTCACGTTCAGCATTACTCGTCACTTCCATTAGATGAAAAGTGTTTGCTGCTGAGTTATAAAGGCTACCAAAAATTGTACCTGCGTTATTTTCCACTGCAATTGAGTCAACAAAATTGACACCATCAAAGAGTATAGTATGACTAAAACCTGAGCTTTTGTAATAATAAATCCATTGATCTGGAGTCTCAGCGATCGGCACTATATCAATATGGTTGATACTAAACGGTTCGGTAAGACCTAAAGCCTCAATATCAATGAGTCCGGAAATAGTTAGATCCGCTGTATCATAAATCGTAACTGATTTTGACCCTTCCTCAATAATATAAAGTTTACTTGCATCTGCTGACAATCTCATTCGATGGATCCGATCAGTTAAAGTGATGGATTCAATAACCGATAAATCGGCCAGATCTAGCTTATACAAAACACCTTGATAACTTTGATTAAACACCATCCCACCCAGATAGGCAGTATTGGTTTGTTTATCAACTCGAATGAATGATGCATGCCCCAACTCTGGTAATGTGGCTTCAATGACATCACTGATAAATTCGACATATCCAGAACTAAACGGTTTATAGAGTGAACCTTCGATATAGTTATCATGGTTTATACTTATCGTTTCAGTGGTTCCATCGAGATTATTTATCCTGACATCTGTGTCATAGGTTTGTGGGATGTCATCAGATTGGTTGATTATAGATATTGTATTTTTTCCCGAACACTCAAAGTTATACTGCAAAGGTAACGAATAAATATAACCGATGAAAGGTGATACTGAATGACATGAAAATTCAGCATCTAAAGCTGATGAATCAACAAAGAAATTAAACGCCGTACTGTATTGTTTAGTGTCTAGATTAATTAATTTTTCAACCCATAATGTTTGTACGATTTCAGTCAGACCATCAAACTGAAATGTGGTGGCACTGTTGTCACTGGCAATTGACAACTTCTCGACCATTTCAGTTGTGCTAAATGATACGAGTAATTGCTGGTTGGTTAGTAACACTGTTGATTCATCATCATAAATCTCAATGTGAATATCGGCATTATATTGACCGCTATTGTTAGTAAAACTAGTCAATTCTAACGTTATCGTTCCTCCTACACTGTCATCAATAATGTTATGGTAACAATCGGAAAAACTCAGGTTAAGCTTGTCGGAAGCTGACAAGATCCCATCAAAATCTACATCCTCATGATTGATTTCGACTTGACCGCCATTATCACAATCCTCTGAAAATGTTGAACTAGCCTGTTGGTTAAAAATTGATACATAATTTTCAATCAGTTGGGCAATTTGTAACATCGATTCAGGGATCCCATAACCGTAAGCTACGGCAACTTCATAATTCAATGAAGTTATCTCTAGTGACCTATCGATCGGCGGTGGCGGTGGTGGTGGTGGTTGAGTCGTACCTCCACAGGATACCAATAGTGTTAATAGAAAGAGGCAATTTGAAAAAGTTGCAATCAATGACTTGTAACAATGTTTTTTAAACATTAAATGACCTTATTAAATGCTAATCTGAAATAGGGGGGATTTTGCAGAAGTTTTGTAAATTAAATTATTGAGGCCGCTTATGCCGTAGTCGAAATAAGTTGATAGTCAGCTAAAAATATGGGCGTGATGTTACCAGAGTATATTGCCTCGGTCTACACCAAAATAGAGTGAAAGATCGTATCGACGAATCTAAGGTTTAAGTTATAAACCAGCGAGTATTCCCGTTGCTGATTTCCCAATATTTAAACAGAAGAGATCAAAGAATAAGTTGCAGAGCGAGAAGCAAAGAGGGAATCCGCTAATGCAGTTTTAGTAAAGAAATTGAAGGCGAAATGCAAAAAACTAAATCCTGAAGTTAAATCGTAGTTACGCCTTTTAACTACTTCACATATCACTAAAGGCCCCCTTAGTGATATGCAATCTTTTCTCTTTGATGAAAAACTGAGAATCTGAAAATCTAAAATTCTAGCGATCTGGGAATCTGAAAAAAATCCCCGGCAAAAGCTGATCCTCTGCATCCCCTGAGCCATGCCCTGGGGAAAATCTTGCACCTTTGGCTGCTCCGGAAATTTTTCTGCAGCAATAATCTTGTAATTATTGCTTTTAAGCTGTGTTAGCGGCTCATCAATGTTTCTGTAAATGCGCGTATCAACCCATTTGTGCGTGCCCATTGTCGTGCCGGTATCCGCTCTAAAGGTCGCCTTATCGTACACTGAATGCAAGGCCGCGATTCCCACCGCGTCGCAGGTACGAATAATTGCTGATAAGTTTTGCCCCTTATGCACCTGATCGGTGACCACGGTCAAGCCTGTCTGGCGATGATTAAGTACGGCAATAGCTCTGGGGTCATTGCTTATAAGCCTTAGCGACTTCCTCTGCAATTAAAGTAATACCCTTGCGCACGGTATCCCCGTCTTGAGCATAGGATACTCGAATGCATTCCTGCTGATGCCGCCACGCCTTGTCCATACCTGGAAAGAAATTATGCCCAGGCACTACCAACACCCCTCTTCGCTTGAGCCTCTCATAAAGCTCTTGACTGCTAATTGGCAAACCATCAAACCACAACCATAAAAATATAGCGCCTTCAGGCTTATGAATACGATATGGCACATCGCCAAACGATTCTTTAAACCATTTGACCGCCTGTGTGGCGCGCTGCTGATAGAATGGCTTGATCAGTTTTCGGCTTAACGACAATATCTCACCTGTCCTAAACAGCTCACGGGCAATAGTCGGACCAAAGTTTCCACAGGCAAGACTGACCACTGTGTTTGCGTTGCTAAAGGCCTGAATAACATCTTCTCTGGCCACCACAATACCTGTCCTGACGCCAGGCAGACCAAGCTTTGACAGGCTCAGAACCAATACCGTATTTTGATTCCAGTGAGGTTTGGCCTCATTAAATAAAATCCCCGGGAACGGCAAGCCGTAAGCACCATCAATAATTAAAGGAATATCGGCTGCTTGAGAAATCTCATCAAGGTGTTCAACCTCATCGTCGGTAAGAACATTACCGGTAGGATTGGTTGGCCTAGAAACGCACATAGCCGCTGTTTTTTCAGTGACCTGTAGTTTTGAAAAATCGACGTGATACTTAAACATGCGCTCATCAAGCAACTCTATTTCAGGTCGAGTTGCGGTGAAAAACTGTTCCGACAAGCCAATGTCAGTGTACCCAATGTATTCTGGCGCCAAAGGCAAATGTATAGAGCGATGCGTACCATCACTCATCGTCCCCGCCAGCATGTTGTATAGAATAAAAAACGCCGGTTGACTACCGTTAGAGATAGCAATGTTACGCTCAGAAACGTCCCAGCCAAATTCCTTGCGAAGTAAGTCAGCAATCTGATTGAGGAATAATTTATCGCCTTGAGGGGACTGATAGATACCCATTAGGCTATGTAACTGCTGAGGATCTTGAAGAACCGCTTCGAGTCGCTTCTTAAAAATAGCCTCTGCCTCGGGAATACGACCGGGATTGCCGCCACCCATAAAAATCATATCCGGGTTTTCATTAAGCGCGGTACCGAGGTCGTCCATCAGTTCAACAATGCCCGTTGATGCTGAAAACTTGTCTCCAAATGCAGATAACTTCAATGCTTACTCCTTGATCTCGCCTCTTCCGACGACCATATTAATCCATATTACGAAAGGTAAAATTTATTCTCGACTCAACAACATTCTTATCTTTGGCGATGCTATGGTGCCAATACTCTTGAATACCTGGCCCCATCATCATAAGGGAGCCGTGAGGTAAGTTTATTTTTAGCCTTTCTTTAGTCGTTTTATGACGCAACAAGAAAGCTCGCTCTTGACCCAAACTGACTGACGCTATAATCGGCTCTGACCCTAACTCAATCTCATCATCAGCATGCCAGTCGACACTATCTCGGCCGTCTCGATAGTAATTTACTAGCGTCCTATTAAAACAATTGCCAGTCTGGCGCTCTACCCTGCGTCGGACTATCTCCATCCAAGGTGGAAAAGCCACCGCTTGCAACCTAATCCGTGAATAACTATAGCTAGTGGTAGGATCACCATACCAATTTTGTAATCTTGGGATAGGGATCGATTTGCCCGCTATATGAATATTATCCTGTCGCCAAGCGACCTGATCAATAGCAGTGGCGAGTAGATCATCGGCTTCAGTGGACCCCAACCAACTAGGCCAAAACGTGATTTCACTCTGGCGGTCTGAACTCAATTGAAGCGGAATAACCTGCTGCTCAAAAAGATCCATAGATACGCGGTTCCACCTCTAAATCAATGCCGAATCTTACCTTTACAGCAGCTTGGATCTCTTTCGCTAGGGCTAGAACCTCTTTAGCACTGTTGTTATCGCCCTCCTTACTGTAATTCACCAGAACTAGAGCTTGCTTGTCATGCACACCAACATCGCCTCGGCGCACACCGCGAAATTGGCACTGATCAATCAACCATGCCGCCGGGACCTTCACTGACCCATCCGCCTGAGGGTAAAAAGGAACCTCGACGCTGCCATCGATCGCCTGTACATGGGCCAAAGCTGACCGCGCAATGACCGGATTCTTAAAAAAGCTACCAACATTAGCTAACTCATTCGGATCAGGTAGTTTTTCACGACGTATTTTACACACTGCATTAGAGACCAACTGCGGTGTAGGGTCTTTATCTAGCGCAACAAAATAAGCATTCAGGGCAGGATAATCAATATTTATATTGGGTTCAGTTGATAAGCGCAACGTCAGATGAGTAATAATGCATTTATCTTTCAATGATTGCTTAAAAACACTATCTCTATAGGAAAACTGGCAGGCCTCACGATCCAACCCCGAGCATGTGCCCGAGTGAATATCGATCACCTGTAGTGACTCGAGTCTGGTAGAGAGTTCTACGCCGTAGGCCCCTATATTTTGGATTGCCGCTGCCCCCATATTACCTGGAATTAATGACAGGTTCTCTAGACCGTACCACCCTCTCTCTAGGCACATAAGCACCATGTCATGCCAGTTCTCACCTGCGGCAAAGGTCACATCAACATATCCAGTGGAAACGCCCTGCGGCACAACAGACTCCCACCCTTTTAACGCTAAATGCACAACCAGCCCGCTTAGATTACTCGCAAGCACGACATTACTACCCGCCCCCAAGGGCGTGACGGCTAAATTATGCTTTCTGGCAAAAGACAGCGCTTTTTGTACCTCATCAATCGTTGACGTAGAACAAAAATACTCGGCGGTTGAAGGCAAAGCCATGGTATTCATGGTCAGCAGCGACTTTTTTGTCTCGATCTGTAGATCGCCCATCTAAAGAATCATCCTCCGACCTTGCCTTGATAGTTTTGATTGTAAACTGATTAAATGTCTTCTGCTTTTAGAGGAACAGGTTGCTTGCCGTCAATATCAGTAAAACCGTATTCTAGAGCCAGCTTTGCAGCAATGAGTATTTGCCCCGATTTCTGCATTATATTCGAATCTGATGCCAATGCCGCTACTGAACGCCCGATAAACTGTGGGGATTCTGAATTAGATAAATCCAAATGCTCTGCACCTTTCAAAACCGCCTCAGTACGCACCATTCCTGGGTAAAGCGATACTACTGTAATATCATGTGACCGTAGCTCTTCTGCCATGCAAGCTGTCATGCGATCTGTCGCAGTTTTTGAGACTCCATATGCTACACCCTTATCATTTCGTTGAGATGTAAAAAATGAAAGATTAACAATTAGTCCGTTATTTTGACCAAGCATCAAACGTACGGCATGCACGCTAGATACATAATGGGCCCGGACTCCCGCTTGAAACATTGAATCCCATCGCGATATAGGCGTTGTCCAAAAACCACTTTCCTTCCAAAATTCTGTGCCATTAGTAAAGTGTTCGTAGCCACCCCAGACGTTGTTTACCAATATGTTAAGCTGGCCGTGCTCTTCTTTAATCCGCTGAAATACAGCCTCTACCTCCTCATCGACACAGTGATCACATTGAATAGCAATGCACTTTCCGCCTAAAGAATTAATTTCATTCGCTGTACTTGTTATTGAACCAGAAAGCTCAGACCCTGATGCTCCCTCTTCTAAAGTTCTTCCAGTAATATATACAATCGCACCAGCTAAACCCAAGCTAAGAGCTATTCCTTTGCCAATCCCACGACTTGCTCCCGTTACAAGAACAATTTTACCTTTTATCGGTTGGACTAGCTTATTCATCATCTACCTTATCTGATTCGTGCAACTGAGCCTTGATACGCTCTAAAAGCCCTAGTGACGCATCCTCGATCAAGTCGAGCACTAACTCAAAGCCATCGGCACCACCTAAGTATGGATCTGGTACTTCGGTGTAGTCTGAATGCCGCTCTTTACCCGTATAATCTAGAAAAAGCTTAAGCTCTCCAGAAAATTCGCCAGGGCACATAACCTCCAAATTACCCAGATTGCTTTTATCCATAGCAATAATATAGTCAAAATGCGCAAAATCAGAGGGCGTTACTAGCCGCGCGCGTAAATCTGATAGGTCGTAACCTCTTTCGGCGGCGGTTGCCGTTGAACGCGCATCCGGAGCGTACCCTAGGTGCCAATCGCCTGTACCAGCGCTGTCGACCTGAATTTTGCTATCAAGCCCCTGAGTAGTCACGATCTGTCGAAACACCGCATGCGCTGTAGGCGACCGGCAAATATTTCCAAGACACACAAATAAAACTGATAGTTTGCTCATACTCTGTGACCTGCCTGCGTTTTTGATATGATGTAAATCATAAGGTATTTACTGTAAGCTGCTGTTTAATATATATTTATGTTAAGACAGCAGTAGCGCGGCGGCCTCTAAATCTTGTTCTGTGTCAATGCCACCAGGCACTTCTTCAATGGCATCTTCTACATGAATCGCCACGTCATTCCACAAGAATCGCAATTGCTCCAACGACTCAGAATGCTCGGCTGGTGCAACTGGCCACGCAACAAACGCATTCAACTGACTGACCCGATAGGCATAGATGCCAATATGCCGCCTAGGAGACAGTGCGGATGCCATGATATTACTATCGCCCTGAGCACCGCCTCTGGGCCAGGGGATTGACGCGCGACTAAAGTAATTGGCCATCCCTTGAGCGTTAGCGACGACTTTAACGACATTGGGGTCCTTAAACGCCACAATGTCAGTAATGGGCTCTGAGAGTGTCGATACCCCCGCCGAAGGATTACGGGCAAGGTTGTTGGCCACCTGATCGATCACGGCCGGTGGTATCAGAGGCTCATCGCCTTGCACGTTAACCACCAACTGATCGACCTTAAGCGCCAATATACTCGTCACTTCCTGCAATCTATCAGTGCCAGACACATGATCGTCTCTGGTCATACACACCTCAGCACCAAAGTCGCTAGCGGCCTGCCTAATCCGCTCATCGTCAGTTGCAATGATCACCCGGAATGCCCCACTCTTACTCGCCTGCTGCCAAACACGCTGAATCATAGTAATACCAGCAATATCTTTGAGCGGCTTGCCCGGCAAGCGCGTGGACTCGTAGCGGGCAGGGATTATGACGATAAAGGACATACAAAGTACTCTTAGAGTTATAGCTTCATTATATGACTAACTTATGTAGCCGTGATAGTCAGACCTGCTTGTTGGGCAAGGCCATGAACAAAATCGTCTGAAATAGGCATTTCTACGTCTAACACCCACAGATTCTCACGGATGACACCACTGTATTTAACCGCATCTTTCGAGGTAATAATTACAGGCAAGTCGTCACCAAAATCGAGATCATCACTACTTAGGTCCTGATGATCATTGACCGAACTCAAAATAACCTCAAACCCTAGTGTTTTGAGTGTTTGAGCAAATCTCTCAGGGTGCCCAATACCGCAAACGGCATGTACTTTTTTGCCGCCCTCCCAGGCATCAACTGGGGCTATTAGACTACTGGCTATATTACGCAAACCTAAAGCCTGCAATTCAACATGATGCGCCCCGACCAAGTCCAGCTCTGTCGCAATGTCAGTCCCAGAGCCATTAAGCACCACAAAATCTACCTGTCTTAAGCGGCTAGGACTCTCACGCAAAGGGCCCGACGGCAACATGCGGCCATTACCTAGGCCTCGATGAGCATCTACCACTGCGATCTCAACATCTCTATGTAAACGGTAATGCTGTAAGCCATCATCGCTAAGAACGATGTCACAGGAGGTCTCATTCAACAAAAACTCAACAGCTCTCACGCGATCAGGGTCTACCACCACTGGGCATCCGCATGATCGTGCTATCAAAAGGGGTTCATCACCGCTTTGGTCTACGGGTGTTTGACTCGTGACGCGTAATGGATAGGCATTAGCAGCGCCGCCATAACCACGACTGACAACGCCAACTGTATAGCCACGCTTATTGAATGCGTTAACTAACGCTATAATCAACGGTGTCTTACCACTGCCACCAACAGAAATGTTACCCACCACCACTACAGGCACCGGAAAAGGATTACCTTGATACAAACGCTGAAGAATCTTTCTTCTAACGGCGGATATAAGACTAAACAACCAAGAGAGTGGGGCTAACAACAATAGCCATGAGCTATTACTATAGCAGGCATTTAGCCATCTCTTTTCAGACGACAAAGCTATCCCCCTTAGTCATCAAACTGGTTTCGATAAAGCTTAGCGTAGCGGCCCTTATTAGACAGCAATTCCTCATGGGTGCCCTGCTCAATAATGAGCCCTTTTTCCAGCACTAAGATACGATCGGCTTTTTCAACAGTGCTTAACCGATGGGCGATAACAAAGGTTGTGCGGCCCTTCATCAGCTGATCTAAAGCCGCCTGAATTTGACGTTCTGAATCCGTATCCAGAGCTGAAGTTGCTTCATCAAGGATAAGAATTGGCGCGTTCTTAAGCACTGCACGGGCTATTGCTATACGCTGCCTCTGCCCGCCAGAGAGCATGACACCGTCATCCCCTATATGAGTATCAAAGCCCTCAGGTAGATCTCCAATAAACTCATCGGCATTGGCTATTTTAGCCGCCGCTCGCACCTGACCCTCAGACCTATCCTTTAATTCGCCATAGGCAATGTTGTTGAAAATAGTGTCGTTAAACAAAGTGACGTTTTGACTCACGATTCCAATATGTTTTCTTAAATTAGTGAGCGCAAATTCATTAACATCAACGCCATCAAGCAAGATCTGCCCTTCTTTATGGTTATAAAAGCGAGGGATTAAGCTTACTAGAGATGTCTTTCCGCTGCCTGAAGACCCCACAAGTGCAACAGTCTCTCCGGGACTAACCTTGAGATTAATGTCTTTAAGAACCTCTTTATCGGTTCCCGTGTAAGTGAAACTGACATTAGAAAATTCAAACCCACCGGTAACCACTTCTGTTTCAAAAGTGCCCTCGTCCGTTTCAGCATCTGAATCAAGGACCTCAAAGATTGATTCTGCCGCAGCTATACCGCGCTGAATATCGCTATTGACCTCTGTAAGCTGGCGAATAGGCTTAATCAGTACCCCTGAAGCAACTATAAAGGCAATAAAACTACCTGTAGTCATGGTGCTGAGAATAATCGGATTAAGCATGAACCCGGTAACACCGGCAAAGGCAAAAGAAACAATCAGGATAATTAGCGGGTTACTCAATGCACCAGTAAATGCCATTTTCATGTTCTGCCGTCGATTATCATGACTGGCATCATTCATCCGGTTACGCTCAGTCTTTACAGCACCGAACATTCGAACCTCTTGATAGCCCTGCACAGCCTCTTGCGTCACATGGGTCACATCACCCATAGCTGACAAAATATTTTTACTAATTAACCTGAAACGCTTACTTACCTTGGCAACGATCAGTCCAATAATGGGTAATACGGCTATAAAGAATAGAGTTAGTATCCAATTCACATACAACAGATACCCCATCAATAGAATCACTAAACTGCCCTGCTGTATAACAGTCTTAATCGCTTTTGTGCCTGCCTCTGTCACCTGCTGCACATTAAAGGTAACCACCGACACCAAATTTCCGGACATTGACCGGTCAAAAAACTTAAACGGCAGCAGTAAATAGCGATTAAACAGGTCCGTTCGCAACGCATGCACTAGGTAATTTGCTACATAGGCAATGAAATAGGTACCAATCAGATAGCCAATGCCCCTCACCGCACTAATCATAATTAAAAATAGCGGTATGACTAGCCAGCTTTCATGCACTAATTCATCGCCAAATATTCCTTGAGCAAGGCCGCCGATAACCCCAGATTTCGGCGTAGCCGGAGAATCAACCGCAGACCCTGTTAGAACAGCTACTGTGTCCGTGATATAGCGCAACAGGTCAATAAAGGCGATTTCCGCAAGAGAATGCAACAGTAAACCGACGACGGCGATTAAAAATGGGAGCCAGTAGCGAGCCACATAGCCAAGTAATCTTAGATAGGTTTTTGTTCCTGAGGTACTAGTTGATTCAGACATCCTGAGGTAGCTCTCCCAGCATGAAGCCACATATGCTACTGGAAGGCCTTAAACAGGCCCAAAGAAGCTCATATGGCCTCTGGGTAGACCCTCTCACAGCAATACTCGACACTGTTGTCATTATTTAGGACTCGGTCATTAATCTTTAACTGTTCGCCCTCTTCGGGCCAGCACGGCTACAACAGCGCCAATTAAACCATAACAATGGCCCGCAGGTCATACTTGACCGTATATTTATAGTGAACAATGTAAATTAACCCTAGTGACTAAATCATACAAATCCCTGTTTTCAGGCAACGTCTATAATGTTACCGTCTTACAATACTTGGGACTGTGATCTAGTACAGCCAGATGTGTAAAACAAACATTAGCCAATGGTGCGTATGCAGAAATGAAAAATCTATTAATTGTTTACCACAGCCAAAGCGGCGGCACTATGCGTATGGCGGAAGCCGTACATGAGGGGTGCCAACGTGAGGAAGATGTTAAAACGCGCTTTATAACGGCTTTTGATGCCGATTTGAGCGACTTGCGTTGGGCTGACGGCATTCTCTTAGGGACGCCTGAGAACTTTGGCTACATGAGCGGCGCTTTGAAAGACTTTTTTGATCGTACTTTCTATCCCGCTGAACCTTATCAACTGAACCTGCCCTACGGCATTTTTGTCAGCTCAGGTAATGACGGTACCGGTGCTGTTCGTGAAGTAGACCGTATCGTTAAAGGCTACCCGATGCGTAAGGTGTGCGAACCGCTGATCATCGTTGGGGGCTTCAAAAATGAGCACCAAGAACTGTGCGAAGATTTCGGCCAGGGTATGGCTGCAGGATTAGCCTTTGGTATTTTTTAAAAACACCCTACACAGCTTGAGTCGACAGCAATTTCTATAGAAGGAAGGAACACAAATCATGGAACCAAATTTTCATGCGCTACAATTAATAGCAGAGATAGCCATAGGTATCGTTGGTTTCTCAGCAATGTTTTACAACTCTTGGGGTTTCGATCCAGACGCTAGTTAAGCTTAGTTACAGCCCTAAAGTCGACAACAACCCGCATAGGTGGAATCTCTTACCCCGGTCTAGTGGCCTATGCTTAATTAACGACTCAACAAGGATAGCGTAATATGAATATTGTGACGCGAAACCTACTTAAAGTATTGTTAGAAAGCGCCTCGAAAAGAGAGA
>Ga0066381_10000043_pt1 | contig 18420 bp, 13 predicted proteins | sample Knorr_S23_td_AAI_FD_70949 | JGI IMG/M metagenome (GOLD analysis project Ga0066381, IMG submission 70949) | Marine microbial communities from Southern Atlantic Ocean transect - Knorr_S23_td_AAIW_ad_876m_LV_B | ecosystem: Environmental > Aquatic > Marine > Oceanic | place: Southern Atlantic ocean... | reverse complement strand
TCGCGCATACCAGAAAGACGCCAGGCGCTGGTCCCCTTCGACCCGTAAAACTAAAGGCCGTAAAACCGGAGGGCGCAAAGCCTATAGCGCCTGGGGCTGTGAACCAGGGGGCCCAGGGCCTGCAGTTTCGCTCCCTGAACCTGCCGGTCCCCATAGAGGTTGTAGAGGGCGGGATGGAAAGACCGGTCTCCGTTACCCTGCCGCCCGCCAGTTCCAGCCGCCCGGCGCAAACAGGCCGGACCTCAACGGCTGCCTCCCTGGCAGTCACCGCCATCAACGACCTATGGCAAGTGGACGACGAATGGTGGCGCGAGCGCCCCATATCCCGCCGCTACTACCAGGTAACCACCCAAGACGATCGGCGCCTAACCATATTTAGGGACCAACTAAATGGAGATTGGTACTGGCAGAGAGGGGGGTGAAAGCTGTCAGCTGACAGCAATGGCCACCAGTCACGCCTATGTCATTCTGACCCAGCCGCAGCGGCGAAGAATCTGCCAAACTCGAAGGACAAAGGAATGAATCAGTACTACTGTACATCATGCCCAGCTACCAGGGAACTCTGTACATAGGAATGACCAACGACTTATACCGCAGAGCATATGAACACCGCCATAAGTTGGTGCCTGGATTCACTCAGAAGTACAACGTGAGCAAGTTGGTGTACTACGAAGAGACGTCGAGTGTGGAGTCAGCCATCACCCGGGAGAAGCAGATCAAAGGCTGGCGAAGAAACAGAAAGGCAGTGTTGGTGGCATCGTCGAACCCGCATTGGGTCGACTTGGCGGAAAATTGGTATGAAGACCGAAGCTTGGCAGATCCTTCGCTTCACTCAGGATGACATATGCGGGCAAGGTACTTAGGCAAGACATGACTGTATCTAGGAGATGCGGGATGTAGGAGACGCGGGAAAAACTTCATTGGGAAAAGTTTTGCATGAGAACTAAATTCACTGTATCTGTCATTCTGAGCCAGTCCCGACGCGTCAGGACGGCGAATAATCTACCAAAGTGCTCGTAGCGAGTCCCCCCTTTCGTAAAGGGGCTAGGGGGATTTTGCCCCATCACAGAAGTAAACTATGACCTCTGACCTCTGACACCCCATGTACGCCGAACTCCACTGCCATAGCAACTATTCCTTCCAGGAGGGGGCATCCTCCGTGGAGGACTTGCTGGTGCGCGCCCATGATCTGGGGTACCGCGCACTGGCTCTGACCGATCACGACAATCTGTGCGGGGCCATGCACTTCGCCCAAGTGGCCAAGACCCTGGAGATGCAATCCATCACCGGCGTAGAGATGACCATTAAAGATGGACAGGACGGGAAAGAAAACTCCCACCTGACCTTCCTGGCTGAGACTAAGGGGGGCTACAGCCAGCTTTCCAACCTCATCTCCTACTCTTACGTCGCCGCGGACCGCAGAAACCCCGCCCTGGATCTGAAGTACCTGCCCGGCGACCTCGACGGCCTGATTCTCTTGACCGGATGCCGCACGGGGCGGGTGCCAAGTCTTCTAACGGGGGGTCGGTTCGCCGAGGCCGAGACCCAACTGCGGCAATACCTGGACTGGTTCGGCACGGACAACGTGTTCGTGGAACTGCAGCAGAACCTGGTGCAGGGTGACACCAGCCGCAACCGGCGGCTCATCGACCTGGCCCGCAAACTGGGGGTTCCCACGGTGGCAACCAATAACGTCCACTACCATGTATCTGAGCGCCACCGCCTGCAGGACGCTCTTGTTTCCATCAAAAACAACCTCAGCCTGGAGCAGACCCACAAAGAGCGCCGGGCCAACAACCAGTTTTATCTCAAATCCCCGGAAGAGATGGCTACCCTGTTCTCTCGATGCCCCGAGGCCATCAAGAACACTCTACGCATCGCCGAGCGCTGTTCCTTCGACCTGACCAAAGACCTGGCCTACAGGTTCCCCGACTACCCGGTCCCCGAGGACGCCACTCCCCAGAGCCACCTGGAAGACCTGTGCCGTCAGGCCGCCGAACGCCGCTACGGCGGAGTTAATCAAAAAGCCGAAGACCGGTTGCAAGAGGAGCTCTGGCTGATCGGGAAACACAACCTGGCAGGGTTCTTCCTGATCTACTACGAGATCATCCAGATGGCCAGGCAGATCATGATCGAGATGGGCCTCAGCGACGCCGAGATACCGCTTGAGGAACGCCCGCCGGGGAGGGGACGGGGCTCGTCGGTGGCCATGCTGGTGGGCTATCTGATCGGCCTCTCCCACATCGACCCGCTGGAGTACAACCTGTCCCTGGACCGGTTCCTGTCTGACGACCTGGGCTCGGTGCCCGACATAGACCTGGACTTTCCCCGCACCATCCGGGAGGAACTCATCGTGAGAGTTCACCGTAAATGGGGCTGGGACCGGGCCGCGTTGACCGGCATGATCAGCACCTACCAGATGAAGGGCGTCATCCGGGACCTGGGCAAAGCCCTGGGCCTGCCCGCCCAGGACATGGACAAACTGGCCAAGCGGGTCGACTCCCACGATGCCAAGGAGATGGAGCTGGAGATGCTCCAACTGCCCGAGTTCCGAGACAAGGTGGACGCGCCGGGCTGGCGTGACCTCATCGAGATGGCGGCCCAGTTGGACGGTTTCCCCAAGTACCTGGCCCAACACCCCGGCGGCATGATCATCAGCTCGTCCCCACTCATCGACACCGTGCCGGTGCAGCAGGCGGCCATCGCCGACCGTTACATCTGCCATTGGGACAAGGACAGCATCGACCAGGCCGGGTTCGTGAAGATCGACTTCCTGGCCCTGGGCGCGCTGTCCCAGATGCAAGAATGCCTGCTTCTGATCGAGGAGCGAGAAGGCAATTTCATCGACCTGAGCCGCATCGACTTCGACGACCGGGCAGTCTACGAGACCATGCACCGGGCTGACACCATCGGCATCTTCCAGGTTGAATCGGCCGCCCAGATGCAGACCGTGCCCCGCATCAAGCCTTGGAACCTGACCGACATGGCCTACGAGGTGGGCGCGGTTCGTCCGGGCGTGGGCGTGAACGACGGCGTGACTCAGTTCATCCAACGCCGTTCCGAGGGCATCCCCTGGGACTACGATCACCCCCTAGAGCAGCGTGCCCTGGAGCGGACCCTAGGAATCATCCTATTCCAAGACCAGGTGAACCAGGTGGCCATGGACGTGGCCGGCTTCACGTCTCTGGAGGCCGACCAACTGCGCCGGGCCTTCGGAAAGCGCAACAATGACCTCCTAATCCAACACTGCTGGGAGAAGTTTCGGGAGGGGGCCGCCGGGCTGGGCGTCTCTGAGGACGCCGCCCAGCGGATCTTCCAGAAGTTCAACGGCCACTACATGTTTCCCGAGTCACACGCATTTGCCTTTGGCGCAACCGCCTACCACATGGCCTGGCTCAAGTATTACCACCCATTGGAATTTTACGTCGCCATCTTCAACCAGCAGCCCATGGGTTTCTACAACACCGAGACCCTTAAGGAAGACTCCAAACGCCACGGCATCACTGTCTTGAACCCAGACATCAACCACAGCCGGGAGAAATGCATCATCAGGAACGAGTCCGTCTTACTGGGACTGCGCTACGTCCGAGGGATGGGAGATGCCGCGGCAACCCAAGCGGTGGCAGCCAGAGACCAAGGCGGGCCGTTCAAGAGCCTGGCTGACGCCATGGAACGCACGGGACTACAGCGGGAGATCATCGAGAACCTGGTCACCGCCGGAGCCTTTGATGCATTGAACGCCGCCGGTACAACCGGATCAATGGAAAAAACAGAAACGGCCAAGACGGCGGGAGCGGTTGGTACGGCTGGGATAGCAAGAAATAAAGGCGCGGTAAGCCGCCGACAGGCGCTGTGGGAGGTGGGTCTGCGATACCGGCCAATCAACACGCAGCAGCCTTTGCCGCTGCCCGTGGAACAGGACATGACGGAACTGCCTGAGCAGAGCGAGTGGGAGACCATGGGTGAGGAATACCGCATCCTGGGGCTTTACCCGGAGGGCCACCTGATGGCCCTGGCCCGGCCCCATCTGAGGCCAGGAATCCTATCCAGCCGCGACATCGAGGCCAAGGCCGACGGCGACATCGTTACCGTGGCCGGACTGGTCATACGCCGCCAGCGTCCCCTGGCCAAGGCGGTTTTTCTCACGTTGGAGGACGAGTTCGGCCACATCCCGCTGGTGGTATGGCCCGGCGAATTCGCCAAGTACCGTCAGATCATCAGGGAGCCGCTGCTGGTCATCCGCGGCGAGGTCTCGCGCCGGGAGGGCACGATGAACATAGTGACCCACCACGTGGAACCCATGCCCACCATGAAGAATCTACCTAAAGCCAAAAACTGGCAGTAGGGCGTCTAAACCGGCCGGAGTTACGACTCCAGGTCGGCCTTCATTTTTTCGCCAACTTCTTCTCATCCATGGGGGCAGCCAAGGCATACAACAGCTTCACGGGCGCCATGAGCGTAGGGATCGAAGTGATCCGGCCCTTGCTTCAACACTGGTCCCGTCACCGGCAGGCGAGACGGAGATCTGCCAGTCTAGCTCCCATTTATTCGGCATAACCACATGGAAGCCCACGCGTTCGTTGGGCACAAAATCGGTGATGGTTATCCAGTCCCGTTTGCCACCGCTTTTATTCGACGAGTACTTATGACCGACCGCAACCGGCCCATCCATTTCCGAGGAGATATCTACCGAGTGAGCGGCCCATCCGGCGTGCCGAGCCAAGTCGCTAACAGCTTCAAATACCTTGTCCACAGGCGCGTTTACGGTAATCTTACCCATTGCTATCATCCTCCCCGTCGTTTAAACGAGTGAAGTGGCCCAGAACTACACACTTTCGATGAATAAATTCATAAATTATGCCTAACACGTAGAAATATGGCCAGAGTATGTGTGTAATGCCTTCTCAAACTGAGTTGCCGGTCTGGTGCTAGAATGTCCGCCAAACGTTCACCCATTCACCAAGGAGTCAATTCATGATCGATACAGTGATCAAAGGCGGGACAGTGGTCACACCGGCCGGGGTCGGCGATTGGGACATCGGTCTGGAGGGCGAAAAAATCGCCGCCGTGGCCATGCCCGGTGTCCTGCCCGCTGAGGGTGTACGTCTGATCGACGCCACCGGCAAGATAGTGGTCCCAGGCGGAGTCGAGGCCCACGCCCACGCGGCAGCCAACGTTCAAGAAGGGTTGCGGGAGTTGGTGCCCGGAACGCCTAACGCGGGCCCGGCCGTTCATTCCCTGGGGGCCATCTGGGGAGGCACCACCACCGTGGTCGACTTCACCCCTGTCAACAATGAGGGCGACTTGGCCCAAGGGGTTCACGATTTCATGTCGGTCTGGCAGGGACAGGCCTACACCGACTACGCCACCCACGTCATCTACCGCAACTCCAACACACCCGACTCCATCGCCAGGTTCGGCGAGTTGGTCGCGGCGGGCTTCCCCAGCGTCAAGATATTCACCACCGATATCCGCCCCCCCGGCAATGAAGGCCGGACTCTGACCCCCGGTGGACGCCTGGAGACTGGACGGCTCTACGACCTGATGGAGCAGGTATCCCGCCACAGCGGCATGTTGGCGGTCCACGGCGAAGACGATGAGCTAGTGATGTACAACTACCTGATGGCCCAACAGCGGGACCAATGGGACTGGTACAACGCCAACCTGATCCACTCCAAAGCCGTGGAAGACCTGGCATTTAGGCACGTTACACGGATGGCCGAACGAACCGGCGCTGGTATGTACTTCGTTCACGTGACCGCTAAAGACGGGGTGGATGTCATCGCAGAGGCCCGCAGCAACGGCCAGCCGGTCTACGGAGAAGTCCTCACTCTGGCTTTGTCCTTCGATGCCAGCCGCTACCGGGAGGACGATGGGATGAAGTACCACACCTATCCTTCCCTAAAGGGTGAAGAAGATACCGTCAGTCTGTGGGATGCCATCATGAAGAGCGACCTTTCCTTCACGGCCACCGACAGCAGCTTCACCACCTATCTGGACAAGATCGCCGGAAGGAACATTGAGGACATGCGCGGCGGAAACATCGGCATCGAGATACGCATGGGCGTCAACTATACCGAGGCCGTGGTTAAGAAAGGCATGTCGTTGGAGCGCTTTACCGACATCACTTCCAGCAACGCCGCCAAGATACTGGGCATGTACCCCCAGAAGGGCGCCATCGCGGTGGGCAGCGACGCCGATTTCGCCATCATCGACCCCGCGATCAAAAAAGCCCTGTCCATGTCCGACCTCCATGTTCGCGACTTTAGTCCCTGGGAGGGCTGGGAAGTAGAAGGCTGGCCGACCACCGTGATTCTTCGAGGCAAGATTATGGTGGATAACGGGGAATTGTTGGGTGACGGTAACGACGGCCAAATGATTCTCCGCAAGGTGGACCAAAGCGTACTGCAACGACCCACGGTATAGACCAACCAGGGCCAGAATTTACAATCGAGATTTGAGGGGGCTGCCGTGGACAGGCCGAAGATAGCCGTATTCTCGGGACCAACATCGACCATCGCCAACTCGCCTTCACTGGTCACCAGCAACAAAGGCCGCGCCGCCAGCGATCGAAGCCTGCCGGGACGCTTCGACCATCTGGTGGCCCAATCTCTCTACGAGCCAGTAACCGTCAGGATCAAGAAGTTCAGCGCCCATCCCATGGAAGAAGACGCCAAGGACGTCTACTTCGATGACGGCAAAGGCTATTACGAAGTAGAACTCCATCCGGAGGACGGCGCCTTTCTTCTGCCCTACATGGCCCGCCGCAAGGACGGGTCCGGGGCGGGGGTGCCCTTCGAAGCCGGGGACATGACCAACGCGGCCATCGAGTACGGCGGTCGGCAGACTTTCTACCCCGACGCGTCACGGGTCTTCGCAGACATCGACCGGGGCATCGCTGGCCGGGATGAGCACGGCGAGGGGAACCTGCTAGACCGCAGGGCGGATTTCGAATTCATCAGGGCGCTTCCCCCGGCAGGCTACACGGAACAAGGCGAAAAGGCGGGAGTGGACTACTTCCCATATCAGCCCTGGCCCATCAGCCGGCGTCCCCGCTACTCCGACCTGGCCCGAGTCACCAACACGGTCCAGCGTACTCTAGCCCAGGGCGGTCTCGCCGGGGCGATCTGGCTGGAAGGAAGTCCTACCGTTGAGGAGACCTCCTACTGGCTAAACCTGCTGATTGATACCCAACTCCCCATCGCTACCTGCGCGTCTCAGCGCACTCACGGCCAGTTGGCCAACGACGGCGACCGCAATATCGTCGACGCCGTGGAAGTGATTCTCTCCGGCGAGACCGCTGGTATGGGGGTTGTCGGTGTCCAGGACGAACGGATCTACGCTGCCAGAGAATTCAAAAAGGCGGACGACCGGCCGGGCAACTACAAAGCCACCGGCGGTCACGGCGGAATCTTGGGGACAGCAGGGCCTCCGGTGACCGTCTGGTACCGCCCCAACTACAAGCACACCGCCACCTCAGAGGTGAACCTGACTCGTGTCCCGGCCGATGTGATCTTCACCGATAAGATCGGCGACACAAGCCCCGTCAGCGTTAGAGTGAAAGACTCCGGCGGCGGGTTGATGGCAACCGCCATTCCCAGGGTGAACATCATCAAGCAGGCGTCATATATGGGCGAGGACGACAGTTCTAACCCCAATCAAGAAGTAGATATCTTGGCCCGCATCGCCAAGGCCCTGGCCGACCAAAGCAACCCGGACGACAAATCCCCCAAACTCCACGGCCTGGTGCTTGAAGGGACCTCTCCCTACGGGTTGGGATCGACTTCCCAGATGGCCGCTTTGGCCATCGCCGTCTACAGCGGGTTGCCGGTGGTCCGGGTGGGCCGCTCCGACCCGGGCGGCAGGGTGCCCGGATTCATGCATGACCTTAGCATCGCGGGCAGCAACTTGGACGCCAACAAAGCACGGCTGCTATTGATGGCTTCGATGCTGAAGCTCGGCCGGTTCCCCAAAGCCAAAGACCCGCGGAATCCCACTTCAAAAGAGAAGGACGCGCTATTGGCCAAGATTGCCGATTTCCAGGAGATTTTCGAGGCCCACTAACCCTGGGAAGTCATCACTAGCCGTGTGGCAGAGGCCGGGAGATCAGGTCCTCGATGCGGCTTCGGGTCGCGTCTTGGTTGAAGCCTCGGAGCAGGTTGATGCGGTTCCGGTTGGGGTCGCCGCCGTGCCAGTACTCGTACACTTCTTGGCGCATGCCTGAGGAGGAGACCGCCAGGTCGTGGGCCAGGCGGTACAGCCGCGATTTGTATTCGGCGTCCACACCCTTGCCCCGCAGATAGCGGTCCAGGTAGGGCCGCAGCTCTGGGCTAGCCAGGTCATTCTCGCTGGGCTGCATAATCAGGCCGGAGCCCGCGACCTCCCTCAATATCTGGACCATCCTGGCGGATATCTGGGCGAAGTAGATGTTCATGCCGGTCATGGAACCTAGGGCCATTACGCCACTGTCCTCCATGTGAGCACCGTGCTCGACGCCGTCCATGGCGTGCAGCCAGATCTCGGTGTACATAACCATCTCTCCGATCTTGGCGGAGACTTCGCGATAGTCCAAGACACCAATGGATTCGGCGATCATGGTCGCTACTGTTGTCATCACTTTCATGCGTTCGTGGATGCGGCAGAGATTGCCCCACTCGGTGAAATTTATCCCAGCGGCGAAATCGCGCCGTAGCGGCTCCGAGTCATAAAGCATGAATACCCGGTCCCATGGCACCAGGACGTTCTCGAAGAACAGCATGCAGTCCTGTTCGTCGTAGGACACGCCCAGGGGATGTCCGTAGCTGCCGTTCCAGATTGACACCGGCTCCCGGCATAAGATCTTCATCCCGGAACTGTTGGTCGGGATGGAGAAGGCCAGGACAAACTTGGGGTCGGAGCGCTGGGTGAAAGTCGCTGAAAGGGACACATAGGTCTCGTTGCTGATGGGCGCGGCGGTGGCCAATTGTTTGCCGCCGGTGATGATTATTCCCTCGGAAGTTTCCTCGACCACGTGCAGCGCCAGGTCCTCTTCCCGCCGGGCCCGTTGCTCGTTCTGAGGTTGCTCGCTGCGGTCGACCTGTGGGTCTCCCAAGGCGTGGGTCAAGAAAAGGTCGTTCTCCATGCAATACCGGTGGTAATTGTCCACGTTCTCGCCGAAATCACATTGCGGATGTTTTACGGAACTCAGTTTCCCCCGCGACCTGTAGAGGGAGATGATATACGGCGCCAAAACGTCGGGTGCGCGGCCCAGTTGCCCCCAACTCTGGCTGGTCCAAACTTCGCTGTTCCTCCGTTTCTTCTTGAGGTCATCCGCTGAACGGGGAATCAGCCAAGACATGCTGCAGCGGTTTCCCGACTCGGGGGATACAAAGGTCATGGTGTCTTGGAATTCGCTGCTGTGTTGGAGGTCGTAGATACGGGCCAACTCATTGACCATCCCAGAGAATGCCGGGTGGGATGGAACGTCGTCGATCCGCTTGCCGTCCATCCAGACCTCGCGGCCGTCCCTGAGACTTTCGATGTACCGCGCGCCGGTCATGGCGCCTCGGGCGGCAGTGATGTCCAAAGCCATGACCTGCCTCCTTACGTGATTGCCATTAATTGTCCGGCGAGGCCAATCTCTTTGTTTGGGCCCGGGTTATCAGAGTCAACTTTCCGATCAGAAAGTTACCGGGAGTTCCGTCAGACCGCGCAATACCGGGTTTGGCCGCCATTCCAATTCCTGTTCCCCAAGTCGTATATCAGGCAGTCCTCGCACCACAGCGCCGATGGCAGCCTGCCCTTCCATACGGGCTAGAGCCGCTCCTAGGCAGAAGTGGATGCCGAACCCGAACCCGACATGACGCCCTTCGGAACGCTCGATCTCGAACCTGTCGGCGTTGTTGAACCGCGCCGGGTCTCGGTTCGCCGCAGCCAGGTTTAGAGAGAGTCGGTCTCCTTCTTTGATCTGCGTGTCGCCAATCTTGTAGCTCTCCAACGCGGTTCGTGAGATGGCCTGCACCGGGCCGGTGTAACGGATGATTTCCTCAACGGCCGACTCCAATAATGAGGGCGTATTCCGCAGCAGTTCCAATTGCGACGGGTTCTGAAGCAGGGCCAAAATCCCGTTGCCAATCAGGTTGGTCGTTGTTACATGCCCTGCGAAGATCAAGAGCACGCACATGGAATACAGCTCGTCCTCTGTGAACGAATCATTTTGGTCCTCCGCGGTCACCAAAGCACTGAGCAGATCGTCTTTCGGTTCAGCCCTCCGCTCGGCGACGGTCTCTCGAAGGAACTCAATCAGTTCGGTCAAGCTTTGCGATGCCGGCCCGGCGTTCTCCCGGGCGTCGCGCATGTGCCCCGCCAATGTGGCCAGATCGTCGGACCATTTCTTGAACTTTTCCCGGTCTCGGTCGGCAACGCCTAATACCTCGGAGATCACCAGGGCCGGTAGTGGGTAGGCCAGCTCTGAGATGATCTCCATGCTTCCCTTTTTTCGGACATCGTTCAGAAGCAGGTCGGCGGAGTCTTGTACCTGAGATCTGATCCTTTCCAACACCCCTGGTGTGAATGCCTTATTCGCCAGCAAGCGCAGTCGTGTGTGGTCGGGAGGGTCCCTGAAGATCATCATCGCCATGAAAGTCTGCTCAAGGGTTTTGACGGTTTGTCCTCCGCCGGCCTCTTGAATCAGGGCGGAGAAGCTTGTAGAAGAGAGACGGGGGTCCCTCAGCGCATCCATAACGTCTTGATACCGCGTTAGAACCCAGACTTGGGAGCCTTTGCTCCAGTGGACCGGGTCTTCGGACCGAAGATGATCGTATCTTTCGTAAGGGTTCTGGACCGGCCGCCCGGTGATCGGATCATTCTGCTGAATCATGACTTCTCCCCGGTGAATCACACCCGACGAATCACAATGGAAGGTACACTGCCTGCCCGGTCTGGCTGCTGCGTATGACCGCTTCGGTCCATTCCATGTAGTGTACTCCAGTCTCGAAGGGAACCATATCCACCTGCTCCGTGCCACGGATGGCGTTGGTGAATTGTTCCTCCACCCGATAGTGGGCCTGACCGTCGGCCGGGTTGCGCACTTCGGTTAGCTGGTCGTCGCCCCGGCGTCCGGCGAAGACATTCTGTTGCTGGTCGATGTGGATCGTGCCCTCGGTGCCGTAGATCCAAGTCTGGTTGCCCGTCGACAGGCCGGTGGTGGCGCTCATCCTCATGTGGACTTGAGCCCCATTTGCCAGTTCGTAGAGGATGTTCACGTGGTCGGGGATGGAAACCGAGACCATCTGGCCATTTTCGTCGGACCGGTATGGCACGTGGATCTTGGACATGGCCATGACACGGTTGCCACGTCCCAACCAGCGCATCATTGATTCATAGGACGCGCCGATATTTAACGTGTTGTACCCGCTCATCCTCCAATCGTGCCGCCAGTGCAGCTCGCCTCCGAAGTCGGCGAAACGGTTCTGTAATGCCTGCATCTCCACGGATAGCACTTCGCCCACGGAGCCATCGTTAACTAATCGCTTGATCAGGTTGTCAATCTTGTAGGTTGTGGATGTTGGGGTCAGCTGACATACCAGTTCAGGGTGGGCATGGGAGGCGGCCAGCATGTCGCGGGCGTCTTGGGCGGTGGCAGCCATTCGGGCCTCGGTGAGAACGTGCTTGCCCTTCTCCAACGCAGCCAACGTCATCGCCCGGTGCATGTATGGCCAGGTGCCGATGCAGACCGCGTTTATGCTTTCGTCTTCCAGTAATTCTTGCCATCCGCTGTAGACCTGAGAGATATTGAACTGGTCTGCCACGGTTCGGCTGGATTCCAAGGTGCGGTTGGCCACACCGACGATCTCCAGCCCGTCAATCCTTTGAAAGCCTGGGATGTGCCGGTTGCGGACGTTTCCGCCCGCGCCGATGAGTCCTACGCGAATCACTTCCTCCGCCATGTAGGTCCTCCTGAACGAATCGACGTGTCGCTTATTTTCACGGCAATAATGGCAGCAGCTCCTCGGAGATTAACTGGAGGTATTCGAGTCGGGCTGTCTTTTCATTGGGCAGGTTCAAGCATCCGAAACCGATGTATTCTAAGCCGTTCTCCCGGTGACTGCGCACGATGGTCTCCGCGCAATCCTGGGGGCTTCCGACCACTGTCCAGTCAGCGAGTTCCCGTGCCCCTCCGAGACCGAAGTCGACGGTGCTGGATTCCTGCATGTTGAAATTCGAGTACAAACCCTTTTTGGCTTCACCTGCCGCTATGGCCTGAGAGACTGCCGTTTCCCGGTCCCTCGCGATGGAGATCGAGCGGTTGGCTGCCAGGTAACCAGTTTTATCCGGCTGTTCCGCAATGGCTTCCCAGTACATCGTCGAAAGTTGGTCGATGTCTTCCCAGTTTGGTTGGGGGCCTAGCAGACAGGCGTCGGCGATGGCCGCCGCCCGGCGCACCGCACCCCGGCTCTGCGCGGCGAGCCAGATGGGTGGATGGGGTTTCTGTACGGGCGTGATGCCCAATCGGCCGCCGCGGACGGTCCAGTGTCGGCCCTCATGGTTGACCTCTTCCCCCGTCCACAACTCTTTCATCAAGGCTATCGATTCCTCGAGACGGCTGACCCTCTCCGCCCGGTTGGTCCCGAATGCCTCCAGTTCTTTCTCCACGTAACCCAGACCTACTCCCAAGGTGAACCGTCCGTTGCTGATCTGGTCTAAGGTCGCGGTCTGCTCGGCGATGTCCACCGGGTTGTGGTAGGTCAGCAAGAGGATGCCAGTCATGAGCCGAAGCCCATCTGTGTCTGGCGCCAACCGAGAAAGGACCTGCATGGGCTGGGGCCAGATGGTGGGGTAGGCGATGAAGTGCTGGGGCATATAAAGCGTGGTGAAACCCATGCCACGGGCCTGCCGGAAGATCTCGGCCGCCTCTTCTATCTGCTCGTATAGTGGCCTGGTTGGGTCGTCGATGTAATCCCGGACATATAATCCGACGTCCATTCTCACCCTTAAGGTCGCCAAAATCGCGGGGCCTGGCTGGAATTGGTCACAAGTATAACAAAGGTTGCTACAGGCTGGAACTTTGACGTTATTCCCTGAAATGGACAAATCGGAAATCGTAAATAAGTAAGTTTGGTTTTGCTATAATTCGCTTCGAATTAAAGGGAATAATGGCCTCAGAACAACAGAAAAAGATCCTCGTTGTTAAGGACAACGAAGACATTCGGACCGTTGTAACCACCCGCCTGAATCGGGCTGGCTACGATACGATCATCGCAGCGGACGGAATGGACGGTCTGCGCCGGTTCTACGGCGACCGGCCGGACCTGGTTGTTCTCGATATCGCGATGCCGGTCATGGACGGGTGGCAGGTTTTGGAACGTCTCCGAAAGGTGTCCGACGCTCCGGTATTGATCCTGACTGCTGCGACTCAAGAGCGGGACAAACTTCGTGGCTTGAGGTCCGGCGCCGACGACTACATCACAAAGCCCTTTTCTGGGGAAGAGCTCTTGGCGCCGGTCGAGGTGGCTCTCCGCCGGGCCAGTTCATCGGAGGAAGAGGCCGAATCCACCGGATATTCAGACCCCGAGATCACCATAGACTTCCAAAAATATGAAGTGCTGGTCCGCAGCGAATCGGTGAGCTTGAGCCCCACAGAGTTTCGGCTGTTGGCGGCGCTGATCAGAAACGCCAACCAGGTTTTGAGCCAAGACCAATTGCTGGACCAGGTATGGGGCCGGGAATACGTCGGTTCCCTGGAAGTGGTTCGTCTTTACGTTGGCTACCTGCGCCGGAAGGTCGAGCGCAACCATGAGGCCCCTGCTCTGATCGAGACAGTCCGAGGGTTCGGTTACCGCTACTGCCGGCCCACTTCTTAGCTTCGCCCGGTTTTATCTCCAAAGCGAATTCACACCTTCCCAGGACCTGTCGCTGAGATCCTTCTTCCGATCGCTTATGTCGCGTGTTTGTGCGTGTGGGTGCGGATGTTAAGCGTACTACCATTGGTTTGATTCGTGCCTGGCCAGTCTTAAATTCCATTGAATCTGCCCAACGTCGCATTGGTTTCTCTAGGCAAATAACGCACGAATTCGTAATCGTGTGTATGGCCTGTCAGTAGGAAGGGGCCTTTCACGACCGTTGGATAGCATGCGAATGCTGGTTGCTGAAGGGAATATTGAATCGGGGACGCCCGTTTTAGGCCGAACGATGGCGACCCAATCAGATGGAACCAACCGCCAGAAAATGGACCAGGACCAAGCCTCATATCCGGCCGACGGCAATAGGGATGTGGGATTAATGGTTTCCGGTAAGCAGCTGCCCTCATGGGAATGTTCGCCCTGCTCTTTGTTGTGGCTTGTGGCGGAGATGCCACGGCTACGCCGGGTTCGATATTTCCGACCGCCGCCCCCATACCAACGGCCACGGCGGCCCCAACCCCCACCATCCCGCCAACACCGCCTAGCCCTCTATTACGGCTGAACTTGGGCGGAGAGCCGAATACCCTTGATCCTCAGTTAGCCAGCTCGTTGTTAGACTTCTCCGTGCTCAGGCAACTTTCTGAAGGCTTGCTTGGCTTCGATGAAGATTTGCATCTGATCCCTCTAGTGCCCACCGAAGTTACCGCTGTTCAAAATGGCGGCATCTCTGACGATGGTCTCACCTATACGTTCAAGCTGAGGGATGGCCTGATCTGGAGTGGCAGCCAACCGTTGACCGCCGGGGACTTCGTATACACTGCGGAAGACATCTCCCAGGGAGACCGGGTCTTGGTCATAGTATCCGGAGACACCACTAGCGGCGGTCCGGTAGACGCGGTCTCGGTCATAGTCAATCCACCGGAGGTTGGTGGAGCATTCGGCGGTGACACGTCCATCGGCATCTTTTTATGGGACCGTGGGCGAAGTCGGCAGCGGTGGCCTCACGGTTGCCGCCGACTCTGGGGAGACGCGGGTTAACCTGGGAGACCAGGTGGCCGTCCAGATCTATGAGACCGGAACGCTAGAGGATATCTCAATGGGCGACCGTGTCCTGGTCATAAATTCAACCGACGACGAAAGCGGGGAACCGGTAACCACAACATCGATCGTCATCAACCCATCGGAGGGCGGTGGATCTGGCGGCGGCGGGTTCGGCGGTAGACGCCAGGGGTTGTAGTGACCTGCCTGCAGGTCAGCGCCTATTCTTCCGAAAGAGATTTATCCACGTAGGCAAGACCTTCTAGCATCAGGCCGTAGCCTAGCATGTCCTGCATCTGCCTCTTGATGTTCAGGGTCATTGCCACCCTGCTGTAGCGGACTGTCAGCGGCGGACGCTCGATGATCATCCGGGCCAACTCCCAGGCGCGGGGCAGCAGTTGGTCCTTGGGCAACACCTCGCTGATTACGCCCAGGTCGAGAGCTTTTTGTGCCGACAGCGTCTGGCCGGTCAGCAGGAAATAGCGGCCCCGGTTGCTTCCCAGGACCATGGGCCACACCACGTGCACACCGTCCCCCGGCACGACTCCTCTCGGGAAGTGGGGCCCGTCCTGGAACGTGGCCTTGTCCGAGGCCAAGACGATGTCGGAGAGCACCGGTATCTCGGCGTGGATCAGCGCCGGGCCGTTGACTGCTCCGATGACCGGGACTTCGATGTCCAGCAGGTTCAGCAGCAGCCGCTTCCCCTCCCAGTAGGTCTTGTCCCAGTCATTGGGCATCCTCCTGGAAGACCGGCCGGGCTCGAATTCGGCGCAATAATCGTCACCGGTACCGGTCAAGATCACCGTCTTGTTCTCTGTGTCGCTGCCGATATCGGCGAAGGCGTGACCCAACTCCCGGTGGGAGGCTTCGCCCCAGAGCAGGCTTCCGTCCCCCGAATGCACGGTTGCCTGAAGGATGCCGTCGGTCCGTTCGAATCGCACAGTCTCATATTTGTCTACATATTCTTCCAAGGTTGCCATGCTGGTCCCCTCCGTATTGATCGGTTGTGTGGGTTGATCGAGGTCAACAAACTAACACATCGGGCCAACCCGATGGTTTGACGCCGGTCGTGCCTGGCCGTAAACTGCCCTCCAACTCCTTTTTGGGTTGAACAGGTACAAGGAGAACTTGAATTGAAGTACGACGTGATCGTAATAGGGGCCGGATCAGCCGGCTGCGCCATCGCCAACCGGTTGTCGGAAGACCCTGATAGATCGGTCCTGTTGTTGGAGGCTGGACCTGACTACCCGGATTTCGAGACTTATCCCGACGACATCAAGTTTGGCTACACGCCCGATGCCGCGGCCATGGGCGGTCCCCACAACTGGTCGTTCGTCGGTACAGGCACTCCTGACCGCCACGACCTGCCGGTGCCGCGCGGCAAGGTGGTGGGCGGTTCCAGCGCCATCAACGGCCAGGTGTTTTTGCGCGGGATCCCTGAGGACTTCGAGAACTGGGCGGCCATGGGCAACGACCAATGGGATTTCCTGAAGGTTTTGCCCTATTTCAGGAAACAGGAGACCGACAACGACATCAGGGACGACTTCCACGGCTCCGAGGGCCCAATGCCGGTCCGCCGCTTCAAGCAGAGCGAGTGGCTGCCTTTCCACCAAGCGTTCCATGATGCCCTGATCGACAAGGGATTTCCCTACGACCCGGATATGAACCACCCAGAGTCCCAGGGCGTGGGCCCAATTCCCATGAACAACCCCGACGGGGTGCGCATGAGTACCGGTCTGACCTATATCAACCTCAGCCGGCACCGCCTAAATCTGACGATCAAGGCCAACGTCCTGGTGCGCCGGGTCTTGTTCGATGGCAAGAAAGCCATCGGGGCCGAGGTCGAGAGCGGTGGCGAACGGTTCACTGTGAAGGCCGACCAGATCGTCCTCAGCGCCGGCGCCATCGCCTCTCCGCATCTGCTGATGCTCTCGGGCGTGGGACCGGCGGAACAATTAGAGCGCCAAGGAATCCCGGTGATTAGCAATCTCCCCGGCGTGGGCCAGAATCTAAGAGACCACCCCATCGTGCCGGTGGTCTATAAGGTCAAAGACAACTTTCCTCAGGACCCCAGAGCGCCGCGCTACCAACTGGCCCTGCGCTACACCGCCACCGGCTCCGACGATCGAAACGATATGCAGATACTACCCTCGGCGTTCTCATCGCCAATCGGCGCTCCCGACCCCTACGAGCAAGAGGGTGTGCGTTTCACTTGTGTACTGGAGCTGGCCAACGGTTTCGGGGAACTGACCCTGACTTCCAACGACCCCTCCGTCCAACCCCATTTGAACTACCGTTACTTAGAGGACTCCTGGGACCGGGAGCGGCTCCGGGAGGCGGTTCGCCTGGCGATGAACCTGGTGGAACACCCCATGTACAAGGACATCATAGAGCGGCGTCTGCAGCCCAATGAGGCGGACATAGAGTCAGATGAAACCCTGGATGACTACATGCTGCGCAGCACCGTGAACACCACGCACATCTCGGGCACCTGCAAGTTGGGACCGGCATCGGACGAAAACGCAGTGGTGGACCAGTACTGCCGGGTGCACGGTCTGGAGAACATCAGAGTGGCCGACGCATCGGTGATGCCCAACGTGGTGCGGGCCAACACCAACTCCACTACCATCATGATCGGCGAGAGAGTGGCCGACTGGATCAAAGAGAGCTAAAGGCCGTCGATAAAAACCGAAAACTGGTCAGTGCCGTTCCAGTTGATCGGGACATCCGGACCAAGGCCATTGCTCCAGAGCCTGCCGCCCGCAGTGCCGCTGTTAGTCGAAATGTCTCCGGCTTCCTGCATCAGTTCGATGTGGGCCATTACTTCAGTGAATGCCAGGAAGAAGTTCTGTGCTTCCACTTCGCGGTCTGAGAAATACTCCCGGGTGATGGTGACCAAGTCTTTTGGCCCCGCCCCCATGACCTGGGTCAATTCGTAGCAGCGGTTCCGGTGGTGTTCCATTATCTCAGTGGCCCGCGAGACTCCGATGGGATTGAACTGCCCTCGGTGAAACGCCCGGTGGGCCGGCAGGACGGTTATGTCCCCCTCCAATAACGCCATCCGCTTCAGCGAAGTGAGCAGGGCCTTCAAGCCGTAGATGTCGTTACTACTACTATAGGCGGAGGGCAGGCTTTTCTTGAAGGAGTTGTAGCTCATCGCCACGGACGGGTGGGGCGTAATCAGGGGCAGGATGTGGTCGCCCGAAAACAGCACTTGGTCGAACAGGATGCAAAGCTCGTCGGGGGAATGGCCGGGAGTGTAGTAAAAAGTTAGACCGCCGGCCTGAAGTTCGTCGGTCACCGGATGGTCGAGGACCAGATCACGGTTGAGCTCGCGGTGTTCCATGACCCGGGTCATTGTCTCGGAGTTCTCGAAGTCCTTGAACCCCTGGACCTCCCTGCGCCAGCCCCGCTCTACATCGCCGCGGTCGGCCTGTAGCATGAAGCCGTAGATCTCGTGGGCCCAGAGTTCCGCGCCGCTCTTGCGGATCACCGGCGGGCA
>Ga0066381_10000042_pt1 | contig 18486 bp, 19 predicted proteins | sample Knorr_S23_td_AAI_FD_70949 | JGI IMG/M metagenome (GOLD analysis project Ga0066381, IMG submission 70949) | Marine microbial communities from Southern Atlantic Ocean transect - Knorr_S23_td_AAIW_ad_876m_LV_B | ecosystem: Environmental > Aquatic > Marine > Oceanic | place: Southern Atlantic ocean... | reverse complement strand
ATGGCTTCAGGATACGGATATCGCATTCACCCCATTTACAAAACACGTAAAATGCACTGGGGAATGGACTTTTCTGCTCCCAAAGGAACGCTTGTGTACGCAACAGGAAACGGGACTATTGAAAAAGCAAAACGTTCGAAAAGAGGGTATGGAAATCAAATACGCATAAATCATGGTTACGGTTACGAAACTTTTTATGCGCATTTAGACAAATTCATTGTCAAAAGAAATCAAAAAGTTCAACGGGGCGACATCATAGGCTATGTTGGTAACTCCGGAACCTCTACAGCTCCTCATCTACACTACGAAATCGTTAAAGATAAAAAAAGGGTAAATCCTGTTAATTACTACTTCAACGATCTGACAGCCGAAGAGTACGACAAAATGTTAGAACTTTCATCTCAGGAAAATCAATCTTTTGATTAAATTAGGGCTATGCCTTTAAGACAAAAACCCATCAAAAAAATCTACTATTCCATAGGGGAAGTTGCTGCCATGTTTGATGTTAACAACTCTTTAATTCGCTTTTGGGAAAAGGAATTTAGTATTATCAAACCAAAAAAGAATAAAAAGGGAAATCGCTATTTTACAGATAAGGACATTGATAATTTTAAGATCATCTTTCATCTGGTTAAAGAAAGAGGCTACACGCTCGATGGGGCCAAAAAAAAGCTTCGCGAAAATAAAGAGGATACCATAAAAAATGTTGAAATTGTTAATCAGCTCAAAGATATCCGTGCCCAACTGGTTGCCATAAGAGAGGTCTTATGAATTCAGTCGCTCTACATTAAGCTTAGATAGTCGGGCCACCAAAGACATTCCTAATTTTTCTATTCTTAAAACTACCTCGTTTTTGGTTTGATAAAGAACAATTCCCTTTGCTCCTTTTAATGCACCTTCTTTAATATTAAGCTTAGACCCGGATTCAAAAGAAACAGTATCAACCAATTCATATTCACCCAAAAAGTTTTGGATTGCCTCAATTTCAATCTGCTTAACCTGAGCCGGCTTGCCTAACCAATAAAGAAATCGAACGACTCCCGGCGTTTGAAGAATTGCCACTTTCTCTGACTCTGTAGCCGGAGATTTAATGAAAATGTAAGATTTAAAAATGGGCTCTTCTACCCATTTTTTTCGATCCGACCATTGTTTCAATATTTTTTGACAAGGACAATAAGACTCTATGCCTTGCTTAGAAAGTCTTTCAAATACTTTCTTTTCATTCCTAGGCTTTGTGTAAAGTACGCTCCAAATCACTCTGATTATCTCTATTAATGGTGAATCATATTCAAAAATAACACTATTTTTGCTTTCAGATTATTATGATCCCTAATTAATTTACTCACAATAAAACGATCGAAAATACTAAAAAAATACTCGTTACCGGTGGCGCCGGATACATAGGCACCCACACCATTGTAGCCCTACTAGAAGCAGGATTTGAACCTGTTATTGCAGACAATTTTTCAAATTCAGAACCCTGGATTCTTAACCGACTTTCTGAATTAACAGGGAAAACAATAAAAAATTACACCATTGACTGCACGGATAAAAAAGCTTTAAGAGCTATTTTTATCAAAGAAAATTTACAGGGTGTTATTCATTTTGCAGCTCTCAAGGCCGTTGGCGAATCTGTTGAACAACCTTTAAAATACTACCAAAACAATATTGGCTCTCTTGTCTGCCTAATCGACCTGATGAACGAATTTGGAGTTGAAAATTTAGTTTTCTCTTCCTCTTGTACCGTTTACGGAAAAGCTGACTATTTACCCGTAACAGAAGATCATCCAATAAAACAAGCCGAATCTCCTTATGGCTTCACCAAACAGGTGTGTGAAAATATGATTGCAGATTGCCTCAGGTCAAACAAATTAACTCGGGCAGTAACACTACGCTATTTTAATCCTATTGGCGCACATTCTTCGGGATTAATCGGCGAACTTCCCATTGGCACTCCGAATAATTTAGTACCATTTATCACACAAACGGCTGCAGGCATACGAGAACATCTTACCATATTTGGAGACACCTACAATACCGAAGACGGAACCTGTGTTCGCGATTACATTCACGTAATGGATCTTGCTGATGCGCATGTTCGTTCACTACTTACCATGTGTGAAAATGATAGATCGTACACTTTAAACGTAGGTACAGGCAAAGGAAGTTCTGTTTTGGAAGCCATCAAATCTTTTGAAAAAGTAAATCAACTTAAATTGAATTACAAAATTGGTCCTAAACGAGACGGGGACATTGAACAAATTTATGCCGCTACCGATCTGGCTGAAAAAACCCTCAAATGGAAAGCGAAATATTCTATCGATGATGCCATGAAAGATGCCTGGTGCTGGCAAAAGAACTTAGCCAAGAAATAATTAATCATTAGTCATTAACAACACCCCTGTAGTCCTCTCCCCTTCGACTACGCTCAGGGACCAACAACCAACAACTAAAAAATCCCACCTGAAGTGGGATTTTTTTATTGTAATTTAAAGTTAATCGGAACCGTAAAGCTACAAGGAACGGACTTTCCTCTTTGTTTCGCAGCTTGTAATTTTGGAATAGAATTCACCAAACGTATTGCTTCTTGTTTAAGATGCTTATCATCACCTCTTACCACCATGACTTTGGTGATTTTCCCGGTTTTATCAATCACAAATTGCACAAAAATCTTTTCTGAAACACCCATTTCTTTTGGAATCGCCGGATATTTAAAATTGTTGCGAATATGTTTCATAATTCCTTGTTGAAAACACATGTAACGCTCTTCCTTTGATACATCTTCACAACCGGGAAAAATTGGTTTATCCTCTACAACGGCAAAGTTAAAGACTTCATCCTCTTCTTCTTCCTCTTCTATTTCGATAATCTCTTCTTCGTCAGTATCCGTTTCTTCAATTTCAAGCTCTACCTCAATCTCCACATCATCTTCCACGATTTGAATGACTGGCGGTGGTGGTGGTGGCGGTGGTGGTGGTGGTGGCTTTAACTCTCGTTGAGTAATCGGAATCATCTCCTCATCTTCAAGAGCCAACTCCATTGTTCCCAGATCGGCAGCTGACTTTTCGTAACTCTTCCATTCAAAAGCTAAAAGAGAAGCCGAAATAGCGAGAACCAAACCAATCTGGACAAACATGCCTCTTTTGGTTTCTAAATTCGCTTTTGGATTCTTTTTGATTTCCATTATTCTTTTATTTACACGGTAAAATTAAACATTTAGTCAGGGATTACAAAACACCTTTATTTTTCAATAAGTCTGCAATAGAAAGAGCTACTAATAAACCCAAAGTGTTCGCTAAAACATCCAGCCATTCCCCTTGTCTTCCCAAAATTAAATAATGCTGAATCAGTTCTATGCAAAACCCTGTTACTGTTCCAGTAATCAGAACAAACCTCCATCTTGCAACGCGAGAATTTGTGCTTTTAGTGTATCCCAGAGTAGATAAAAAAAGTAAAAACGCAAAAATTGCATAAAAAACAAAATGTATCCACTTATCAGAAACATCAATATCCGGAACTTTTGATGAGGGCAATAGGCTAGCTACTGCAATAATTAAGAGCCATAATACTGATGGAACAAACGAATACCAGATGCTTCTTTTAAGCACCTACCAGATCTTTGTATTGTTCTGCAGTAAGTAAATCACCTAATTCTGAAGGATCAGAAATAGTTACTTTGATCATCCAACCCGCACCATAAGGATCCGTATTTACCATCTCAGGAGCATCTTCAAGCTCTTCATTAAACGCTTCCACTTCACCAGTAATTGGCATAAACAAATCCGAAACCGTTTTTACAGCTTCAACAGATCCAAAAACAGCATCTTTCGCTACAGTATCCCCTTCAGTATCCACGTCAACATAAACGATGTCACCTAGTTCTTTTTGTGCAAAATCGGTAACACCAATAACTACATGTTCGCCTTCAATACGCACCCATTCATGATCTTTTGTGTATTTTAACTCTTCAGGTATGTTCATCTTTAAATTTTTTTTGTCAAAAATAGTAAAAACCTCATTCCCAAAACAGAACTTAAGCGAGAATTACGTGTTAATGGATAATGGATAATTAACAATGAATAATTGACAATGTCTTGCCGTCACCCTAATCATGTGAAGGGTGGTCCCTGAGCCTGCCTACCTCAGGCAGGCCTGTCGGGAGTCAATTTGTAATTACCTGATTAATTCATAATTAATTATGAATTAAATCATATTTAATTACGTAATCTTATTACACCACTTTTACATCTCTTTAGCCTCCTCCTCTTCGAGAATCCCGATAGGTATCGGATCAGGGAGGCAATAATTTTCAACTTTCAACTTTTTTTAGATATTTAACCCGGAAATTTTTGGTACAATTTATGAGAAACATATTAGTATCTTTGAAATTAATACGATGAAAACACAATATGAAAAAGCAATTAATTTATTTCCTGTTTCTGGTGGCAAATGTGATTTGCCTTGCTCAAACGACAACACTACCGTCTGTAGACATTAAATCTCTGGAAGGTAAAATAGTTAACACAAACACCTTTGAAAACGATGGAAAACCAATGGTAATTAGTTTTTGGGCAACCTGGTGTAAGCCCTGTGCCAAAGAATTAAATGCAATCTCTGAAGTTTATGACGATTGGCAAGAAGAAACGGGGGTAAAAGTAATCGCGATTTCTATTGATGATACCAGAAATGCAGCTAAAGTTGCTCCTTATGCCTATGGTAAAGACTGGCCATTTGAAATTTATGTAGACGCTAACAGCGATCTGAAAAGAGCGTTAAATGTAAATGCCATTCCACACACCTTCCTTTTAAATGCCGATAAAGAAATCGTATGGCAACATACTTCTTATTTAGATGGAGATGAGGAAGAGCTTTATGAAGAGGTCTTAAAATTGTAAGAAATCCAGTTTATGAAAAAAATACTTTACGGACTCCTTTTCTGTGCAGGTTCCATATTTGCCCAGGGCATTCAAAACGGACAGCTCAGTGGAAATTTTCAAAGTAATTCACAGATTTACTATGAAGATGCCGACTTGGGTATTAGCACAGAAAACCTTCCGAGCGAACGGTTCTTAACGAATAGTTTTGCCAACATCATTTACTCAACGAGTAACTTTAGTGCCGGTATGCGCTATGAAGCCAACCAAAATTCACTGCTGGGGTTTGATAAACGCTACAATGGTGAAGGGATTACATATCGTTATGCCCAATTTAATAAAGATGGCTTAGACATTACGGTGGGTAATTTTTACGAACAATTTGGTAGCGGTATGATCCTTCGTGCCTACGAAGAAAGAAACCTGGGATACGACAATGCTTTTGATGGGGTCCGTTTAAAATACAGCCCATTTAAGGGCGTTTATTTAAAATCATTGGTTGGAAAACAACGTTTGTATTTTGATAAAGCTGAAGGTATTGTAAGAGGTTTCGATGGTGAAATTTCACTAAACGAAACTTTTGAAGCCTTGTCAGAAGCCAAAACACAGATCCTTATCGGAGGAAGTGTTGTAAGTAAGTTCCAAAAAGATCTGGACCCAATTTACATCCTACCCGAAAATGTAGCTTCGTGGGCGGGTAGATTTAATTTGTACCATGGAAAATGGATTCTGGGAGCTGAGTATGTGTACAAATACAACGACCCCTCGGCTACCAACAACTTCATTTACAAAGAAGGTCAGGCACTTCTGGCAAATGTGAGTTATTCTAAAAGAGGTTTTGGGTTTTCTCTGGCCGGAAAGCGCATTGACAATATGAGCTCTAACTCAGACCGGAACTTAAAAGGACAGGAAGTAAGCATCAACTATTTGCCGGCTTTAACAAAACAACATGCATACACTTTAGCTACGATCTACCCCTATGGTACGATTGCCAATGGAGAAATGGGAATTCAAACGGAGCTAAATTACAAAGTCAAAAAAGGCTCTTTCATAGGTGGTGAATACGGAATGGGAATTCTTGCGAATTTCTCGAACGCATACAGCATTCACAAAGCACAAATTGATGAGGATACCGCCCTAGGAGAATCCGGAACACTCGGCTACACTTCTGATTTCTTTAAGTTGGGAGAGGAAAAATATTTTCAGGAATTTAGCATCGAATTGTCCCGAAAAGTAAATCGCAAACTGAGGCTTGTAGGAAGCTACATCAACACGCATTACAATAGTAAAGTTATTGTAGGTTACGATTATCACGGAATAATTAAAGCGAATATTGTTGTATTGGAAGCACAATACAAATTAAAGCCCAAACATTCCGTACGGACTGAAATTCAACATTTAAGTACGGAACAACACGAAGGAAACTGGGCAATGGGACTGGTTGAATACACGGTGTCTCCACATTATTTCTTTGCCTTTCAAAACCTGTACAACTACGGAAACGAAACCAAAAAAATTCACTACCCGAATATTTCTGCAGGATACACCAAAGGCACAACTCGTTTTGCCTTAGGATACGGAAAACAAAGACAGGGAATATTTTGTGTAGGTGGCGTTTGTCGTGAAGTACCCAAATCAAACGGAATTTCTTTAAGTATCACTTCAAGTTTTTAGATTATGAGCAACTTAAAATATCTATTCGCTTTCATCGGTGCATTCTCCATTACCCTTACTTCTTGTGATGTCATGGAAGAACCTTTTATGAATCTACAGCAAGAAGTAAGTGATTCCTGTGAAGCATTTATTTTTACACCCCGGACAAATAATCCCACACGAAAAGTTTTATTGGAAGACTACACGGGACACAGGTGTGGAAATTGCCCCGTAGCAGCAGAAAAAGCAGCAGAATTAAAAGAAATTTATGGCGATCAACTGGTTACTTTAGCGGTTCACGCCGGATTTTTCGCCGAACCTTCGGGGTCTTATTTCACAAACGATTTTAGAACGGATACAGGTGAAGAATGGGACACATATTTTGGGATCAGTGCTGCCGGAAACCCAAATGGTATGGTAAACAGAAGCGGATATCCTGGATTAGATCATATTTTACCGGATTCACAATGGGCACAAATGGTCGAAGAACAAATTCAGCTTCCCACAACAATTGGACTTCAACTGATGGCTTCTTACAATGAAACCGCAAATTTAATTTGTGTTGATGTGCAAACCGAAATACTGCAATCCGTTTCTGCTCCACTAAGATTAAACCTTATCCTGACTGAAAGCGGTATTATTGCCTATCAAAAAAATTATGACGCAGATCCGGTGAAAATCCCGGACTACGAGCATAATCATATGATGCGAAAAAGTCTTACAGGTGCTTGGGGACAATCACTCGGTCAGGAAAATTACGCAATCGGAGATTATCTTGTAAATCGATACAGCACAGAAATTGATGAAACATGGAATGTAAACAAGATGTCTGTTATTGCTTTTGTTTCTAATGCGGATACTTATGAAGTACTTCAAGCTGAAGAAATTCACATCACAGAATAGTATGAAAAAGCTTTTTACACCTCTTTTTATTTTATTTTTCGGAATCTGCTCTGCTCAGGATTTTGATGCAGGGTTTATGGGTGGTTTCACCACGAGTCAGGTTTCAGGAGATCAACTACAAGGTTATGACAAACTTGGTGCCCGACTGGGAGCCTATGTGAGTTATCCACTTCAAAAAAAGATGAACCTGCAGATAGAAATGCAGTACATTCAAAAAGGAAGTAAAAAACCATTCATCAAAAACAGCCCTCAAACCTATTCTTTTAATCTTCACTACATCGAAGTTCCACTTACCATGAACTATCAGATAAAAGAAGGGATTTATTTAGAAGGTGGAATTGGCACAGCATATTTATTTGCCTACAAAGAACATGACGAGTACGGAGACATCAATACCGACAAGCCCAACACACTCGCCGTTGATCTTTTGCTGGGTGCTCAATATCAGTTCAAGAAAAATGTAAAGTTCAACCTGAGATTTGGAAACTCTTTAATTCCTTTTCGTAAACATTCTTCTAAAGGAGAATGGGGTTTAAATAAAGGGCAATATTCTACCATACTTTCATTAGCTTTGATGTATCAAATTAGTCGCTGATGAAACACAAAATTATCGTCGCAATAAGCGGGGCCAGTGGTGCTGTTTATGCTAAAGTTCTTTTAGACAAGCTGGTCCTTCTACAAGATCAAATTGATGCTGTAGGGATTGTTATGTCCAAAAATGCGAAAGACGTCTGGGAGTTTGAACTGGGTGATGATTCCTACAAAAACTATCCTTTTGACTATTACGAAAAAGATGATTTTATGGCTCCTTTTGCTTCCGGATCGGCACAATACAACATCATGATCGTAGCACCTTGTTCTATGGGAACTTTAGGCAGAATAGCCGCTGGTATTTCCAACGACCTCGTAAGTAGAGCTGCCGACGTCATCTTAAAGGAACGTAGAAGATTGGTTCTCATCAGTAGAGATACCCCTTTAAATCTTATTCATATTAATAATATGAAAACGGTAACCGAAGCAGGCGGAGTTATTATGCCGGCTTCTCCATCCTTTTACAGCAAGCCAAACACGTTCGAGGAACTTGCAGCTACAGTGATCGATAGAGTGCTTGACTTGTCTGGTTTTCAACAAGATAGCTACCGATGGCAATCTTAAGTGTTAATATCTTTCTTTAAAATTTAAGATAACTTAACACAATAGAAAGGCTTAATTCCGTTATCTTAGGGCTAATAATAAAATTATCTTATGCTTGAATTTAGTAAAAATGTGTTGCAGAAAGTCAGTTTTGATCACCTTTTATTTGAAAAGGAATTGACAAAATCATTACAATGGATCAACCAATCAGATGCTGAAAGTTTACGAGAATGGTGTTTAGAAATGTATGGCAATAAATACTCCCACATAATACAGCAGGCTTTTGACACAATAGCTTAAAAAAAAAGGTCTTAAATTAAGGCCTTTTTTACATTCAATTGACTAAAATAAATTCAATCCATTATCAAGGTACACGCGACCCAAATGCCTGTAGGCGGCCTCGGTAGCCATTCTACCTCTTTGAGTCCTCATGATGTAACCTTCCTGAATTAAATAAGGTTCATAAACCTCTTCCAAGGTTGAAGCCTTCTCACTTACTGCAGTTGCAATTGTTCCAACACCTACGGGTCCTCCTTTAAACTTGTCAATAATGATTTCGAGGATCATGATATCCATCTCATCTAAACCTTTCTTATCTACTTTAAGAGCATCTAATGCGATATTGGTAATAGACATGTCAATATTACCTGTTCCCTTGATCTGGGCAAAATCACGAACTCTGCGTAATAAAGCGTTGGCTATTCGAGGAGTTCCTCTACTTCTGCCCGCAATTTCTGCTGCAGCATCAAAATCAATGGGTACATCTAATATCCCCGCAGAACGATCTACAATTTTAGATAACAATTCAGCATTGTAATAGTTTAATCGGCAATTAATACCAAAACGAGCCCTTAAAGGTGCTGTAAGCAAGCCTGAACGGGTTGTAGCACCTATGAGTGTAAACGGATTCAAATTAATTTGAACCGAACGAGCATTTGGTCCTGACTCGATCAAAATATCAATTTTAAAATCTTCCATAGCAGAATAAAGGTATTCCTCTACTACAGGAGATAATCTGTGAATCTCGTCGATAAATAAAACGTCGCGTTCTTCAAGATTTGTTAATAATCCGGCTAAATCTCCCGGTTTGTCTAAAACAGGTCCCGAAGTAACTTTCATATGAACACCAAGTTCATTTGCAATAATACCTGCCAAGGTAGTTTTACCTAAACCCGGAGGTCCATGCAAAAGCACATGATCCAGAGCATCTTCTCTTTGATTTGATGCAGAGACGAAAACTTCCAAATTATCAACGACCTTTTTTTGCCCCGAAAAATCATCGAAGGCAGCAGGACGAAGTTTAATTTCAAATTCGTTTTCTTCGGTACCAAAATCTTCTGAAGAAGCGTCTAAATGTTCATTCATAAAAACAAATGTAGATAAATTAAGGCGCAAGTCGCAAGTTGAAGATTAAAAGTTAAAAATTGAAAGTTTAAAATGGTAAATTCATGTTTCAGCAATCAGCTTTCAGCAACCCGAAGGGGTGAAACAGGTATTAAGTATTAGTAAAAAATTAAAACTATGTTCATACCATCGAAGTCAAAACAAGCAGCAAAATTTAATATTTTAGTATTCTAAACACTACGCTATGAAATTTGCTAATAGGATTGAAAAAACATTTAAAAAATTACTTCCGACTCCTTTTACAATTGCTGTACTCCTTACTTTTTTAAGCATTTTATTAGCTTTGATCTTTACCGGAGATAAAAGCTTAGGATTATTTACCCGGAGTTTATCCATCATCGAATATTGGGAACAAGGACTCTGGAATTCCTCGCTGCTGGTTTTTGCCATGCAAATGATGCTAATGTTGGTATTAGGACACGTTTTGGCATTAAGCAAACCTGTAAATAAAGGCATAGAATACATGACCGCCTATTGCAACACTACAGCCAATGCAGCGTTCTGGGTCTGCCTGCTAACCTTATTAGTCAGTTTATTTAACTGGGGACTGGGGCTCATCTTTGGAGCCATATTCGCCAGAAAAGTTGCAGAAAATGCACAAAAAAATCTGTGGCCAATGCATTACCCAATTATTGGAGCATGTGGTTATTCAGGTTTAATGGTGTGGCACGGAGGCATCTCCGGATCGGCTCCGGTAAAAGCCGCTGAATCCGGACATCTTGAATCTTTGATGACTGGAATTTACAACAGTGAACAGCTTGCCGAACTGCCTGAATTTCTCAGTTTTTCTGATACCGTTTTCTCTACGATGAACATGAGTCTGTCCCTGGTTTTACTTATCGTACTGCCCTGTTTTATGTATTTTATGGGGAAGCGAAGTACTGCTCAGGAATACCAACTAAACAACACAACCATTAAAGATGAAAAGCAAAAATTAGATGGCGCAGAAAAATTAGATCACTCAAAATTATTGGCAGCAATTTTAGGTGCCGGAATATTAGCCTTTGCTTTCTACAAAGCAGTTGTACTTCCAGATACATTTAATCTGAATTTCATAAGCCCTAATTTCATCAATTTCACCTTGCTGGGACTCGGCATTTTATTACACGGAAATTTCTCTCGGTTCTTAAAAGCCATAGACAATGCTATTGGTGGAGCGTCGGGGATACTCATTCAATTTCCTTTGTATTTTGGAATTATGGGGATTATGAAGCACTCAGGAATGATTAATCACTTGTCAGAGTTTTTTGTGAGTATCTCAACAGAAACTACCTTTCCTGTATTCACCTTTATTAGTGCAGGTATCGTAAATGTTTTTGTACCAAGTGGAGGTGGTCAATGGGCTATTCAGGGTCCTATTATTATTGAGGCCTCGCAACAGTTAGGCTTAAATATTTCTAAAAATGTAATGGCACTGGCCTATGGAGATCAATTAACAAATATGCTTCAACCTTTCTGGGCGCTACCCCTTTTAGGGATTACCGGCCTAAAAGCAAAAGAAATTCTTCCCTACACCGTGATCATCATGTTTGTTGGTGCTGTTATTTTTATCAGTGGACTGTTGATCTTTTAATGGTAGATTGGTACGTTAGTAGGTTAGTACGTTAGTAGGGTGGTGAAATTTAACGTTCTCTTAGCAATCGACCATCAACCAACAACCAACAGATCACCCTCTCACATCAAGCCTTTCTCGCAACATGTTGCCCACCAACATAAAAGCAAGGACCAAAAAAATAATTGCCATTCCTGGAGCAATAGCTAAATACGCTTTATCGAGAATAATGTAAGCGTAATGGTCTTTTATCATAGTCCCCCATGATGGCATTGGCGCCTGTGCTCCGATGCCCAAAAAACTCAACCCTGCTTCAATTAATATCGCCGAAGCAAAATTTGCAGCAGAAATAACGATGATCGGACTAATAATATTAGGCAAAATATGACGGAACATAATCCTAAGATCTCCAAAGCCTAAAACTTTAGCCGCCTGTACATATTCCATCTGTTTTAAACTCATTACCTGCCCTCTTACCACACGAGCTACTTCTACCCACATCGTTAGTCCAATCGCCACAAATACCTGCCAAAACCCTTTCCCTAAAGCCAAACTAATTGCAATAACCATCAATAAGGTTGGGATAGACCAAACCACATTGATCAGCCACATAATCGCATTGTCTATCCACGAACCATAATAGCCCGATATCAACCCTAATGTGATTCCTATTACTAAAGAAATAAAAACGGAAACAAAACCCACAGCCAAAGAAATTCGCGTAGCTACCATCAATCTACTCAACAGATCTCTGCCATATTTATCCGTTCCCAAATAGAATTTCCTTTTGTAACTGCCGGTTTCTACACTCCCTCCCTCCAATTGTTCAAGAGGTATTTCTTTTTGATAGGAAGAGCCAAAAGACTCATACAAAACCGTATTTTCTTTTAACTCAAAAGTGTTAACCGGTAAAGAGGTGTAGCTTTTCTTTTTACCATAAATAAGCCGGTCTATTAATGAAGTGTTGTCTTCTGAATGTTGTTTCAACTTAATAAAAGACACTTCTGTCCCTGGCTCCAATGTGCTTAACTCTAAGTGCATTTCATTGGCAAAAGGGGTGTTGTCCGGTGCTAAATAATACGCAAATACAGCAACAACCAAAGTCATTGCGATAATCAGCAAACCAAAAATTCCGGGGATGTGTATTTTTTTATTCTTCACCATTTAACAGAATTGCTTAAAACTACAAAAAATGTGGGTATTAGGTAGTAGGTACTAGGTATTAGGTACTAGGTATTTTAGTAGGTTGGTAGGTTGGTGTGTTAGTAGGTGTCACTAAAAACTTCATTAATCATTGGTCATTAATTAGTCATTGGTCATTAATCATTAATTAGGTATCTTATTTTACAAAGAGTATATTTATCACATTCCAGCACACCGCTGGAAAAACAAAAATCATCCATTGAGTAAAGAAAAGATCATATTAGGAATAGACCCGGGAACAACAATTATGGGATTCGGGCTTGTCCGAAAAAAGGGTTCTCAATTTGAAATGATCATGATGGACGTACTGATACTCAACAAGATCAAAGATCCATATCTAAAACTTCAAAAGATCTTTCAAAAGACCCTGACAATCATAGACCAGTACCATCCTGACGAAGTAGCCTTGGAAGCTCCATTCTTTGGCAAAAATGTTCAATCTATGTTGAAATTAGGTAGGGCACAAGGCGTAGCTATGGCAGCAGCACTTCAAAGAGAAATTCCGGTAACCGAATATGCACCGCTAAAGATCAAAAAGGCCATTACAGGCCGTGGTTCAGCTTCTAAAGAACAAGTAGCAGGGATGCTCATGCAATTACTTCATCTGAAAGAAATGCCAAAATATCTGGATGCTACTGATGGTCTTGCTGCTGCAGTGTGTCACGGTTTGCAAAACGATGCCTTAGGATCAAAAAAGGGCTATTCCTCCTGGTCTAATTTTATTAAGGATAATGAAGATAGAATTGGTAATGGGTAATTGAAAATTGTCAATTGACAACTGAAAACTGGCCACCACTTAAAGTTTCGCCTTTATCTTTTCAGCAATCGCTTGAAGTTCTGCCGGCTCTAACTTCAATTTTGGTCTTGAGAAATTAATATCCTCCACCGATTGTAAAGGGATTAAATGGATATGTGCATGAGGCACTTCCAATCCTATGACAGCTACACCTACTCTTTCACAAGGAATTGCCTGATCTATTGCCTTGGCAACCTTTTTAGCAAAAGCCCACAAATCTTGATACTCCTGATCCTGGATATCAAAAATGTAATCCGTTTCCTTTTTAGGAATGACTAAAACATGTCCTTTAGCAAGAGGAAATATGTCTAAAAATGCTAAAAAGTTATCGTCTTCAGCAATTTTATTACATGGTATTTCTCCTTTAACTATCTTAGTAAAGATGCTTGCCATTATCTGGAAATATCTAAAATTTCAAACTTTACCATTCCGGCAGGGACTTGAATTTCGGCAATTTCACCAACCTTTTTACCTAACAACCCCGTACCAATAGGTGAATTAATAGAAATTTTACCTGTCTTAATATCAGCTTCTGTTTCTGCCACCAAGGTAAAAGTCATTTCAGCTTTTGTATTTAGGTTTTTAATTTTCACAATAGACAATGCAAGCACCTTATCCGTATCTAACTGAGACTCATCAATAACACGAGCACCGACATACATCTCTTCAAGTTTCGCAATCTTCATCTCAAGCATCCCCTGCGCCTCTTTTGCCGCATCGTACTCAGCATTTTCAGACAAGTCACCTTTATCTCTGGCTTCTGCTATTTGCTGAGAAATGCTTGGTCTTTCAACAAATTTCAACTGATCCAACTCCTCTTTCAACTTCTGAAGCCCTTCTTCTGTGTAATATGAAACTGTAGACATAATCAAAAAATTTAGTTTTTCTAAATAACACAAAAAGAAGACCCTAGGGGTCCTCTTTCTGCAAATTTATAAATATTCTTCTAAAAGAAGATAATTCTTACAATGTTATTCTGGCACCTATTGAGTGTGGTGAAGCTAATGGGCTGGCCTTTCGGTACGAGTAGTCTAACCCAAAATTAGTACCGTTACTCAATGGCAATTCAAAGGAGACACCATAGTTCAACCCTGTAAAGGCAGTTGTTCTACCATTGGAGAAATCTTCAGTAATACCTTTTTCATAAACATAACCGGCTCTAAGCATGAAGTACGTTTTGTAAGCATATTCAGCACCAGCACCCATCTGATCTTTTGTGAAAGAATTTGAGGTGAAATTACCGGCTAATGTCAAGCGATTATCCTGATTGATATGAATATCGTAAGCCCCACCAATATTAAGTGAAGAAGGTAACTCATAAGCCTCAACACGCATATCATACGTCATGGGGTAATCCTGTCCATGTGCCTCCGAATTGGTATTTCTCAAGTCATTACCATCACCCGTAAATTCCATCTTAGGGCCTACATTCTTCAGTGAAATACCAAATTTGATCTGGCGATCTTCACCTGCTACATATTGCACCCCTGCATCTAAGGAAACTCCCGAGGCTTTTAGATCAGGAATAGATTCCGAGATCATTCGAACGGTAGCACCACAAGAAATATTATCGGTAAATTTCTTAGCATAAGAAAATCCGATATTCATATAAGATGGAGAATAGGTAGCTCCTGTACCTTCCGGTTGCTCGGTCGTAGTAATCTCAATATCTCCGAAAGCCATTGACATCACAGATAAGCCGAGTACGGCACCATCTTCTAATGCTTTGGCAACACCAAAGGCATTAATATTGATATCGGCAAACCAGGAAGTACTGGAAAATAACAATTCTGTATTTTCTGTTTGCGACAAACCGGCAACATTCATAAAAGAGGCTTCAAGCCCTGAGACGGAAGCGGTATTAATACCTCCCCAACCCGATGATCGAGCCCAGGGATTGATTAATAATTCTGTCGCTCCGGCCTGACCTGAACGTTGTTCGTTACCTGCTGATGCACTCGCAGAATAAAGTGTCATCAAACCTACAAAAAGAGCAGGAAACAGATGCTTTGTATATTTGTTCATAACCATAGTCGTATGAAATTTAGTCTTTAACATTTATTCTATTAGAATGAATCTAAGTCAATTGGTCGAAGGGCTCCGAACCACTTCAACACTTTTTCACCTATCTCTTCGGCATCAACGTGAATAATGTAAACCCCCGACGAGATGGCCACATTATGGTCGTTTTTAAGATCCCAATCCCAACCTGTCACGTTTTGATCGCTGTCAAGTTTTTCCTGACGTACTAAAGTCCCTGAAACATTGTAGATCGAGATCGTACAGGTTTTAGGTAAGTTCGTTATTCTAACTCTGTGATCAACCTGATCTCCCTCATAGTTGTTAGACCCGTAATAAGGGTTTGGTACCACGCGAACAAGATCCATAGCATTCTGAGCAGCATCCCTATTTTCAGTTATGGTCTGAATGTCGTTCGTGTTGAACGTTAAATATGGGTTCCCTCCATTTTCTGTAGAAGCATCATCTTCACAATCACTATCATCCATATTATACTCATCATAAGCCTTAGAAACACGAATCTTCACTTCGATGTCTCCATCAGAAAGCGTCGCATTTAAAGATAACAATGGTATAGAAACCCAGGCCACATTACCAAATACTTTTCTCTTACTTGAAGTAGAAGACATATTCGTCAACCTGCTGTATAAGGGATGTGCAGTTTCATCAGAACCGGCATAAGCACTCTTCATAATGTACACATAATGTCTACCACCATAGATCACATCGTATGAATCATCGGGGTCATCTGTATAGTCAGCATATTCATCTCCTTCAGTTAATGAAGCTGTTGGATTCCACATCATATCCGTACCATTATCATCCGGGTGATCCGAAGATTCACCAAACATGATGTTCAGACGTACACCTTTTTCAATATCTAGTGCATAACCCGGAAACCAGGAGAAGCCGGTTGTTCCTGAATTATCAGGGCTTCCATCTTTATCAACCGAAGCATCAGATTTCAAATTCAATCGATTAGAGCCCGAACGCGTTTCGATAACCGGACAGCGCGTCCAAAGAGATTTGTCATCTGTAAACACAATATCAACAGAAGGAACATCTTTAAGTGCGCTTAATGACTGGAATTTTTCCCAGGCCGGCGAGTGCGCAAAAGATCCTCCCTGATCATCAACACCAATCAAACGATAAGGTGCCCAGGCTCCATTCAGAATCTTTTCGTAATACTCTCCATTATCAACATTTGCATGGTCAATATCATCAGTACCAGAACGAATCCAGTTGTTAGCAAAGATAAAATTACCATTTTCAATTGGGTGAAATTCATCTGTATCTCTAAGATAATCCAACCAGGAAGTAGCATCATCTTTATTTTCAGAAACGCTTAAGAATCCATTCATAGAAGTATTTACAGCACCCTCATCACCGGGGTTAATTCCATCGCGGATCATTACAGAAAGACCCCAATCGCTAATAATCTGTTCATTCTTAACTTCAATAGTTTGCTCAGAGGACACCGTATCACCTGTGGTGGTATTGACAAGAATCCAATTGGCATTTTTTCCAATGTCGTCCATTTTAAATGTAAACTCCATGTTCTGAGGGACATTTAACGGATCAACAACTTTGATATTCACCGGAGCACCATCCATAGCATAACCCGTTTCTGCGATACAGAATCCTGAAATTATAGCCTCACGTGTTTCCGTAGTGAACTCTAATTCCATTCCACCGTTACCCATACCTTCCATACGGATCATGGAAGGAATCGTTCCGTATTCGGCATTTTGGATGGTACCATTAGCCTCTGCATTTGGAATGTGTGGAATTACAGAATATTGCTTAATGTTTTTACGTCCCGCTAAAAATGGTTTTTTCTGACCATAGAAGCTTGGTGCATACATATCCCCCGGATCAGAAACCTGATCTGGAGCATATTGTAAATACTCGTTGTATGCATAAGCGATAACCGTATAATAATAAGTCTTATGATTAATTAAAGTACGATCTCCTCCGGCAAACAGGTCATCTTTTATTAATACAGAATGTGTTATCCCATCATTTGCAGCTTCTAATGTCATATCCTGAGGAATACTTGCCTGAAGTTCCGGACTATAGTCGAAATTGATCAACTGTGCAATTGGAGAATCTGTTTCTTTGTCAGTAATCGTACCATCAGCATCACGATAGTTTTTAACATCTGCCTGGAATACCAAACGTGCTTTATCTACATCGTAAACATCTGCGGCTGTCACCGTTTCATCCCTCAACTGGAAAATTTGGTATCCTTCAAAAATATACTCATTTCTGTAAGGTAGAGTTTGTAAGCTGTCGTAGAAACCAATGATGTTCACTTCATCTGCTACCACATATTGCTCCATAAAGTTATTTGATGCAACAGAATTAGAAATGGTAAGAACCAATTCCTGGTCTAACTCCTGAACCGTTAAATCCGGAGCATCAGGACCATCCAATACCTCAAAACAAACATCGAATAATTTTTGAGCTTTATCATCTGCCAGACGCAATAACTCTACGGATGCCCAGGCACCACCTTCGTTGGTACGCGCCCAAACCACCCCTGTCGTAATCGTATTAATAGCCCCCGGCTCTAAAGTAAACGGACCGGCAGATTGAATAAAACGACGGTCAGCCGGCGGATTACCCGCTGTTTGCTCCGTCCAGGTCTGACTGGGGAATGCTGAATCCGTATCACCCGGGAACATAAAGTTACATGGTGTGTTCGCCTGATCTCTACCATCTCCTCCATAAGTCATCGACAAGCCGTCCAACCATATACCTTTAAGGTAGTTGTAATAGTCAGTAGCTAAATCAGGATTCCCGTCAGGAGTAGAATTAATATTATTATAGTAAACAAACTTCGACATGATGATCTGCTCGCCCGGTTCATCGATAACACCATTACCGTTATTATCAATACCATCTCCTTCATCAGCTAAGGGCCCACGGAAGAAATCTACACCAAT
>Ga0066381_10000041_pt1 | contig 18528 bp, 19 predicted proteins | sample Knorr_S23_td_AAI_FD_70949 | JGI IMG/M metagenome (GOLD analysis project Ga0066381, IMG submission 70949) | Marine microbial communities from Southern Atlantic Ocean transect - Knorr_S23_td_AAIW_ad_876m_LV_B | ecosystem: Environmental > Aquatic > Marine > Oceanic | place: Southern Atlantic ocean... | reverse complement strand
GAAATAAGTTCTCAACAACTAATAAATGATTCAACAAATTATTATAAAATTGGAGATTTAATAGGAATAGGAGGGATTGAAAAATATTATGAAAAATCATTGAGAGGAACAAAAGGTTATGAGTTGAAAGTTTATGATGTAAAAGGTCAGTCTGTTGGTAGTTATAATAATGCACTCAATGATTCTTTAGTTTTAAATGGAAAAAAAATAAAATTATCTATTGATTCTGATCTTCAGATTTATATAGAAAAATTATTAATTAATAAAGTTGGTAGTGTAGTAGCTATTGAGCCATCTACTGGTAATGTTTTGGCAATGGCATCTTCACCTGATTTTGATTTAAATTTTTTAACAGGAAGAGATTATTCAAAAAATTATTTGACTTTACAAAATGACAGTTTAAAGCCTATATTTAATAGAGCTCTAATGGCAACTTACCCTCCAGGTTCAATGTTTAAATTGATACAGTCATTAATTGGGCTTCAAAATAATTTGATTAATTATCATGATAAAATTTTTATTGATCATTCTAATATTGGAGATTTAGCACCTATTGGGTATTATGATTTAAAACAAGCAATTATTAAATCATCAAATAATTATTTTTTTAAGTTATTTCGAAAAATTATAAATAGAGAAAAGGATAGTAATACTTATGTGGACTCTAGATTGGGTTTAATAGAGTGGAATAATTATGTAAAAATTTTTGGATTAGGATCAAGTCTTAATATAGATATGCCAATATTAAGTTCTGGTTTTGTTCCATCATATAATTACTATGATGACCTATACGGAAGAAATAGATGGAAGTTTTCTAATATATATTCTTTAAGTATAGGGCAAGGAGAATTATTAGTAACACCTCTTCAGATGGCTAATTTAGCTGCCATTATTGCCAACAGAGGAATTTATTATACGCCAAAAATTGCGATTGAAATTGATGGTAAAAAAGTTATGAATCAAACAAGAATCAATACGGATATAGATATAAATCATTATAATTATATTATTGACGCTATGGAAGATGCAGTGAAGTTGGGGTCTGCTCGTAGGGGATATATGAATGATATAATTTTATGTGGGAAAACTAGTACTGTGCAAAATCCTCATGGCTATGATCACTCTGGTTTTATTGGATTTGCTCCGAAAAAAAAACCAAAAATTGCAATTTCATCATATATTGAAAACGCTGGACAGGGAGGTCGTGCTGCTGTATCTATAGCTAGTTTAGCAGTTGAGTATTATATAAATAATGGTATTAAAAGAAAATGGTTAGAGGAGTATGTTTTATTAGGAGATTTTATAGATGAGGAAGATACAGAATAATATATTTTCAATAGATCCTCTGATTACTATTATTTTTTTAATTTTAGTATTTATTGGTTTTATTTCAATTTTTTCTACACAATTTCAAAATGATGTTGTTTTTTTTAGTTTTAATAATGAAGCATTTAAACAATTAATTTGGATAATATTTTCTTTTGTAATATTAATTTCAGTCTTTTTTTTAGAGCATAGATTTATTTATAATTTAGCCGTACCTCTATATGTTTTCTCCATTCTTCTTTTGATAGCTGTTTTTTTTGTAGGAGTTGAAGTGTCTGGATCCAAATCTTGGTTTTCTGTTTTTGGTTTTAGATTTCAACCATCAGAGTTTTCTAAATTTTCAACAGCATTATTACTAGCAAAAATTTTTGATTCATATAATTTAAATTTAAAATCTTTAAAAAATTTGATGTATGTTTCTATAGTTATTGTATTACCTTCATTATTGATTTTGATTCAAGGTGATTTTGGTACAGCTTTGGTATTTTCATCATTTTTTTTAGTTTTTTTTCGAGAAGGCATGTCTCTTTATTTAGTCCTTTTTATTGTAAGCATTGTAGTAATTTTTTTATTAGGATTAATTTTTGATCCTAATACTTTATACATAGTATTTTCTGTGTGTTTTTTAATTGCTATTGGCTTATCTAAAAAAAATCCTCGAAACTTCGTTAATCTTTTCGTTATTTATGTTGTTACTATGATTGTAATTAATGGACAAGGAGTTATATTAAATGATGTATTAAAACCTTATCAGAAAAATAGAATTGAATCTTTAATAAATCCTGGTGCGGATCCTTTAGGTGCCGGATGGAACATAACGCAATCAAAAATTGCTATAGGTTCAGGTGGTTTTTTTGGAAAAGGGTTTTTGAATGGAACGCAAACTAGATTAGATTTTGTTCCAGAGCAAAGTACAGATTTTATTTTTTCAGTAATTGGTGAAGAATTTGGGTTTGTTGGCTCTTTGTTTTTAATATTTTTATACAGTTTACTTCTAATTAGAATTGTTCAGTTAGCTGAAAATCAAAAAGACATATTTGCCAGAGTTTTTGGTTATTCTATTTTTTCAGTTTTAACATTTCATTATATGATAAATATAGCAATGACTTTGGGAATGTTTCCTGTTATAGGAATACCATTGCCATTTATAAGTTATGGTGGGTCATCTTTATTGTCTTTTTGTTTACTTCTTTTTGTTTTTATGAAGTTGAATAGTGTTCAGGCTTCACTTTTATCTAGATAATTTCTGAAATTATTTTTTTATTCCTTATTGATTTTCTTTTAATAATTTTCTTTTATGCTCGTAAGTATTTTTATCAATTTTGGATCATCTAATTTATGTTTATAATTATTCTTTAGATTATCTAGAATAATTTCTGTTGCTTCTTGAAATGTATTACATGATTTTACCTCCAGAAGAAGGTTATCATATTCTTTTTTATTCATATTAAAAAGTTCTTCATTATGAGAATAATTAATATCTATTTTTATAAATAAATTTCTGTCTATTTCAAGAATAGAATTTAATTCTTTGATTAATATTTCACATTCATTTAAGTTTTGTTTAGCTACTAATTTTATTAAATCAGTTTTTCCAATAGTATTGTTTTCAAAGTGTTGAATATCACTAATTAATTCATCAAAAACATCTTTGTGGTAAGGATAGTATTTTTTTCTAGCTTTTAAGTTTTTTCCATTGATTTTATTTAAATTTTTAAAGGTATCATTAACAATATAATTTGATGGGTTGGCTGCAAGTTTAACAGTTTCTATTATGGCCTCGATGATAATATCTGGTATTATACTTGGTTTAATTTTAATGTGCTTAGAAAGAATGTTCATGAAATTTTTTTGAGCTTCTTTTGTTTCTTTATTATCATAATCAAAAAATGGTATTTTATTCTTATTAAAATTATTTAGCCAATCATCATATATTTTTTTTATTATAAAAAGGTTTATGTGATTACATTGGGTAATGTTTAATAGTTTGTCTCCTGTAATATTATTTGTATCAATTTCTGATGAAATTTTTTTGTAAAAATTTATGGCATAATGATTTATACTCATTATTATTAAAATTTATTTTAGTTTTTGCGTTTAATAAATCAAGTTATAATTTATTGAATTATATCTACCTTTTTTAAAAAATATGATGAATATTAACTTAATGTTATTAGTGAAGTTTAAAATTTTTTTCCTTTTATCGTTTTTTTGTTGTTTTTCTAAAGATAGTAAAGCGGTAATTGATAATATTTCTTCTACAGAACCTATTCAGACGGGGTATTGGAGGTTTCATTTTAATTTTAATGACATACAATCGGTTCATTATTTTGATAATAAAATATATGCAGCAGCAAATAAAGGAATGTTTTATTTAGACTTAGAGGATAATAGTATAAATAAACTTTCTACTATTAATGGGCTTTCTAATAATGCTGTTAGTGCTATGATTGATGATGGTAAATCATTAATTGTTGGATATACTTCTGGTCAAATTGATTTTCTTTCAGAATTTGATATAACGCACATTAACTTAAGTGTTGGAAATTTTAGTGTTAAAATTAATTCGTTTAATATTTATGAAAACATTCTTTATGTTTCCTCTTCAGATGGTATTTTCTTAGTTGATATTGATACTAAACAAGTTTTAGAACATTATTCAAACATTGATAATGAAATTTCTGTTTTGGATGTCATCTCTACAAAAATATTAAATGATTCTATTTATGTTTTAACAAAAAAATCAATGCATTATGCCCCTTTATTTGGAAATAATCTTTTGGATTTTAATAGTTGGGATTTGTTGAATATAACACAGGATGATTTAATAGGTTCTTTTATTTATAAAAATAAAATACATGTATATTCTTCTTTTTCAATGTATAATTTGATGGGGGATAGTATAAATTTTGAATTGGATAATTCAATAAAAAAAATAAAAATTATTAACGGGAATTTAGTATTAACAACTGGAAGAAAATTATATAGTATAGATGATGGTAATTCTTTATTTGAAATTTATGATTCTAATAAAATTAATATTAATGATTTTATTTATGCGAAAAATAATTATTGGATTGGATTAAGAAATCAAGGGTTATATTCAATGAATTTAAATTACTTTTTTAAAGTTTTTAATTCACCAAATATTAATTTTTCTAGAATAATGAAATATGCAAATACTTTATATGGTTTTACAGAAAATGATAATTATTATTCTATCTTTTTAGATGGTCTGTGGGAAAATAAAAATTTTGAAAATTTTAGAAATGTAACTTCTGTTACAGAGTTCGATAAAGGGTTATTTTTTGGTTCAGAAACAATGGGAATTTTTGATGAAGAAAATAATATTATCATTAATGATGTAACAGAGAACTCATTATTACAAAAAAAAATTAATAGTAATGATGTTGACGTGAAGGCGTTGTTGAGTGTATTAGATAAAATGTGGATATTAAATTATGGAACAAGATCTCCTCTTATTTCATATAATTTAAAAGATGGTTGGTTTACTTATGATTTTGGTGTTGGAAGTTATCAATACCCTAGAGATATTATTTTTAATAATTCTGAAACTTTTTGGATAACTCTTGACAATAAATTTGGAGGAGGGATAATTTTATTTAGCCCATATTATAACTCTTATATAAAATTAACTTCAGCATCAAATTTTCTTCCAACTAATTCAATAAATAAAATAGTTATTGATAAAAATGATATTGTCTGGGTTGGAACAGATGATGGATTAATTTATTTCCCTTCATCTAATATAGAATCGTTTGATAATATTTCAACATATCAAATGCCAAGCAATGAAAGTGGAAGAATTTTACAAAACTTAAAAATAAATACATTATTAGTTGATGAATCTAATAATAAATGGATTGGGACAAATCAAGGAGTAATAATTTTAAATTCTTTAGGAAATAAAATAGAAAAAGAATTTACTAAAGAAAATTCTCCATTAATTTCAAATAATATTATTGATATTTCAATTCTTGATAATGGTGAAATATTTTTTTTAACTTATGATGGCCTTATATCATATAAATCTGATAATAGTCCAACAAGGGATAATTATAATTTATTTAAAGCTTTTCCTAATCCAATCAACCTTAATGAACATTATCTTGTTACTTTTTCAGGACTTATGGAAAATAATATAATTAAGATAACTACTTTATCAGGAGAAGAAGTTATTTCTTTGTCTTCAATAGGTGGAGGAACATCATGGAATTTGTATGATCATTCAGGATTGAAAGTTAATGAAGGTATATATTTAATTTTTATTATTTCAGAAGATGAATCCGAAAAACTAATAAGCAAAATTTTAATTAGATGACATATAAAACAAAAGGGATTGTGTTAAACTTTATAAAGTTTAAAGAGTCTTCAATTATTTGTAAAATTTATACAGAATCTTTTGGCTTACAATCTTATATAGTAAATGGAGTTAGAAGTTCTAATAAAACTAAGATGAGCTTATTTCAACCTTTAACCATTCTTGACTTGGTAGTATATAATAAAAGCTCTGTAAATATTCAAAGATTAAAAGAAATGAAAATAGATGTTATTTATATGACAAATCACACAGATATAAAAAAAATTTCTGTTTGTATTTTTTTATCTGAATTGTTAAGTAAAATTTTATCAAATGAACCTAATCAAAATGAAAAATTCAATTTTTTATATAATTCATTTTTAATTTATGATAGTTTAGAGAAAAATATCAAAAATTTTCACATACAATTTTTATTAAAACTTACAAAGTTTTTTGGTTTTCAAATTTCAGATTCATCACAGATTACAAAAGCATATTTAAATAAAAAAGAACAAAATGACTTCGTTATGGATTGCATTTCAATGGATTATAACAGTAAAATTCATTCTAATTATTCTGAAAGAAATGATGTTTTAAATTCATTAATTATATATTTTAGTCAAAGTTTAGGAGTTAATATTAAATTAAAATCTTTACAAGTCTTAAAAGAAGTTTTTACACCAGTTTAATGAACAAGTATATTATACTATTATTTAATGTATTATTTCTAGTGTCATGTTCTGTAAAAGAAAATAAGAAAACAGAATTAGTTGAGGATAAAGTAGAAGAATCCATAATTCAAAATGTTTTTTTTAAATGGCCCAAAGATGGTTCTACTGTTGCGAGTCCTATTTTTGTTGATATGGGCTTAAGTGGGATGTTAATTCAACCTGCTGGAAAAGTTAATAAAGGATTTGGTCATCATCATATTCTTATTAATCAGACAAGTTGGCCGTTAGGAAGTGTAATTCCAATGAGTGATTCCACACTTCATTTTGGTTTGGGTCAAACAGATACTTCTCTTGAATTAGATCCTGGAAATTATATTATATCCTTACAGTTTGCTGATGGGGTGCATGCATCATATGGAGAAAACATGTCATCTTCAATAAAAATTAAAGTCGAATAATTATGAATCATATTTTGAATGAGGTTGCTACTTTAGATTTATCTAAGTTTATTAGTGGTGATAAAAATGATAGGATTGAATTTTCTAATAATCTTGGAATATCATTTAATCAAACTGGTTTTGCGATTATTAAAAATACTGGTTTTGAAAATGAATTATCACAAGAATTATATAAAATAATAAAAGATTTTTTTGATTTAGAAGATGAAAATAAAATAAAATATTATTTTCCTGAATTATATGGACAAAGGGGATATGTTATAAAAGGTCAGGAACATGCAAAAGGGAGTAAAAAAGGAGATTTAAAAGAATTTTATCACATTGGAGATCCCACATCTAATGCTTCTCCAGAAAATATTTGGCCTATTGAAATAAATGAATTTCAAGAAATTACTAGTAAAGCTTTTTTACAATTAGAAGAAATTGGATTACAAGTTTTAGAATCTATTGCCCTTTATCTTGATTTAGAAAAAAATTATTTTGTTGATAAGGTAAAAGGAGGCCAAAGTATTATGAGAGCTATTCATTATTATCCTATTAATCCTGATGATGTTTCAGATGGTGCAGTAAGAGCAGCAGCTCATGGAGATATAAATTTTATTACTCTTTTAATGGGTGCTAGTGCAGATGGTCTTGAAATTTTAACTAGAGATAATAGGTGGAATCCTATTAGGTCTAAACCAGATCAATTAGTTATAAACGTAGGTGATATGTTAGAGAGACTAACAAATAATAAATTGATGTCAACTATACATAGAGTTGTTAATCCTTCTAGAGATCTTTTAAATACTTCTAGATATTCAATACCATTTTTTCTACATCCTAAGGCTGAAATGGATTTAAGTTGTTTAGAAAATTGTATTGATGATAATAACCCCAAATCATTTGATGATATTTCAGCGGGTCAATTTTTGGAAGAAAGACTTAAAGATATTGGTTTAATAAAATAATTATTCTTGCGTTGGTGGAGGATCTATTCCTAACTCTTCGAATACTAATAGTGATATATCATCAGACGGCCTAGCATATAAAAGAACATCCATACCAGGAACTCCTGCACTAAAGACATGAGAATAGTTATTTTTTTCAGAAACAGTATTTATTGCATTACTTATTTTTTCAAATAATGGTTTAAATAAATCTTGTTCTTTTTTTTGAATAGATGTTTGGGCCTCGGTTTGAAATTTTTGAATTGAAGCTTGTAGATTTTGAAGCTCTTCTTGTTTATCTGCTCTAATAATATCTGTCAGTGTTGCGGCACTTTTTTGGAAAGCATCTGCTTTACTTTGAAAATCTGTAATTTTTGATTGTAGTTGATTTTGAAGTTGTGTTCCATAAGCCTGAACTTCTGCTTGAACTTGTTTTGTTTCTGGGAGAAAACTAAGTATATATTCTACGTTGGTATATCCAATCTTTAATTCTTTGGCAACTGGTAGTTCTTGGACAACTTCAGCCACTATTGGATCTTGAGAAAAAGAATAGTTTGTTAAAAATATTATAGTAATAATTATTAGTAATTTTTTCATATCATTTAAATTATTTGAGCAAAACTAGTTATTTTTTTTATTTAGTCCCAAATCTTCTAGAACATAATCAGTGTAGTCGTGAATTGGGTTTGTATATAAAAGTATAGGTTCGTAAGATTTATCAAAAACTATTTGAAGTCTATTTTTTTTAGCTATTTTTTCAATGGATTCAAAAATTATATCTTGAATTGGTTCAATCAACTCTTTTTTCTTTAGAAAATATAATCCTTCAAAACCAAAAACTTTTTGTTGATATTCTCTTATTGACACCCATTCTTTATCTAAAAGCCCTCTTCTTTCATTATACATATCTTTTGTTAGTAGAATTTCTTCGTTTTTTAGGCTAATTTCCTTTTTTTCTATTTCTATATACATATCACTAATTTCTTTTTCCCAAGCTTTGGATAAAAGATCAATATCATTCATAGCCTCACTATATTCTTTCATATTTTTTAAGATAAATTCAGAATTTACATAACCAAATTTTTGTGCTTCAGAAAGAGTTGGTATTAATAATAATGTGAGTAGGAGTTTGATAATTTTAATCATAATATTATCGTAGTTGTTGACCTATAGAGAAATGAAATTGAGGCCCTGATTTTTCTAATTGTCCTGGAACTGTATCAAATCCATATGCCCAGTCAATTCCTAATAACCCAAATGCAGGCATAAATATTCTTACTCCGATTCCTGCTGCTCTATTCAATTTAAATGGATTGAAGTCTTTTTGTGAATTCCAGTTGTTTCCAGCTTCAGCAAACATTGTTCCAAATATTGTCGCAGAAGGGTTTAATGATATAGGATATCTTAATTCAAAGACATACTTATTATATATTGTTCCACCTTGAATGTTTTTTTCTTCATCAATAGGAATTAAAGAATTATTTTCATATCCTCTTAACCCGATTCTTTCTGTGCCTAATAGAAAATTACTGTAAGAACCAGAAAGACCGTCTCCACCCAGATAAAATCTTTCAAATGGACCAATTTTATTTTCATCTCCATAGCCTCCAATAAAACCAAAATGTGCTCTTGATTCTAGAACTAAATCCCCAATTATTAGTGTATAGAATTTAGCATCAAACATCCATTTGTGATATTCAGCCCATTTATATTTTTCTTGAGGTTCAGCAGTTTCATAATTTATTCCATTCCATTTTGAGTATGGAGGTGTTATTGAAACATCTAGAGTGAATGAAGAACCTCTCCTTGGAAATGTAGGATTATCTATACTATTTCTTGAAATGTTTGTTTTAAAAGCTATGGTATTTGTTACTCCGGTATTAAATCCTAGAGATTGACCAAAATTGAATAGATCATAATTATAATATGATAGAGAATTAGATACTATAAAATAGTCATCTGGCCATGTAACTCTACGTCCAAGACTCAATGTGATTGCATGTATTTTCATTGAACCAATTATTTTGCTATCTTTTGAAGATCCATATCCTCCGGATCCACCATATCCACCATATCCTCCGTATCCACCATATCCTCCTCCATATCCACTATACCCTCCGTATCCACCACCGTATGGGTTATAACCACCACCGTATGGATTATAACCTCCTGTACCATAAAAATCTAGTTGGCGATTTATGGAATAACTATAACTGATACTAAAATTATTTGGTTTTCTTCCTCCCATCCAAGGTTCAGCAAAACTAAATGAATATGTTTGAAACTGTCTTCCGTTAGCTTGAACTCTAAGAGATAATTTTTGTCCATCACCGACAGGGAGTGGTTTCCATTTACTAAAATCACTAATATTTTTTATAGAAAAATTGTTAAAGGTTAATCCTACGGTTCCAACAAAACCAAAATAACCACCCCATCCACCTGATAATTCTACTTGATCACTAGGCTTTTCTTTTAGTTCCCAGGTGATATCTACAGTTTCTTTTTGAGGATTAGGCATTGGTATTGGGTTTATACTTTCTGGATCAAAATATCCTAATTGTGATAATTCTCTTTGTGTTCTTATTAGTTCGGATCTATTGTATTTTTGACCTGGTATTGTTCTGAGTTCTCTTATTATAACATGATCGCTAGTTCTATCATTTCCACTTATATTAATTTTGTCTATGGTTGCTTGTGCTCCCTCATATACTCTCATTTCAACGTCTATGGAATCTCCAATTACACCAACTTCTATAGGTTGAATATTTGAAAATAAATAGCCATTATCTTGATATAATGAGGAAACATCAGTCCCTTTTGGATTATAAGTAATTTTTTTATTGAGAGTTTCAATATCATATATATCTCCTTTTTTGATTGAAAGAATTTCATTTAGTAATTTTTTATCATAAATGTAATTTCCAGTCCAATTAATATTTCTAAAATAGTATCTATTTCCTGGGTTTACATAAATATCTATATTTATAAAGTCACCTTCATACGTAATAGAATCTTTTATGATTTTGATATCTCTATATCCTTTAGATTCATAAAATTTTATAAGATTATCTTTATCATTTATAAATTCTTTATCAATAAATTTGCTTGATTTTAAAAAATTTACATTAGAATTTTCAGTAACAAAATCTATTATTCCATTTTTTGTAATACCATTTTTAAAACCAAAAAGATTTTTTGGTTTTAATAAAGAAAAGATTTTTTGAAATATTTTTTTAAATAATGCGATCTCAAACCTTTCCCCTGTCTTTTTGAGTTTGCCTTTTAATTTAGCTTCTGAATAAATGCTATTTCCATAAAAAGAAATGTTATTAATTTTTACTTTTTTGTTTTTTTCAATATCAATGTTTAGCCTAATACTATTAGACATAATGGTATCTACAGCTTCTTGAATATTAACGTTAGTGTTTAGATAACCTTTTTCTTTAAAATAATTTAGTATGGTGTTTTGTGTATTTTTAATTGTTGCATCTGTAACTATTCTTCCTCTTATAAGATTAATTTTTTCATTTAATTCAGAAGTGTGAGTTCTTCCTATACCATTTAATTTAAAAGCGCTAAGCCTAGGTCTCTCTTTTAAAACAATTGACAAATAAACTTTACCTTCTTCAATTTTATCGATTAATATTTTTATATCTCCAATAATACCTTGTTTCCATAATTTTTTAATTGCCCCAGATATTGACTCCCCAGGAATTGATATTTGATCACCAATTTTTAATCCTGATAGGGATTTTAAAGCTATAGGATCTAAATATTTAGCTCCTATTATCTTTATGTCACCAATTTCGTAAATCTTTGGATTTGAATAATTAATGACTATTTGTTGTTCGGGGTTTGTGTTATAATTGTATTTTATTTGACTATAGGAATGATATGATAATCCAGTTAATAGAAAAGATAAAAAAATAAATATCCTGTTTTTCATATAGTTTTTATAAACTTCCAAATCTTCTTTCTCTGTTTTGAAACTCGAAAATAACATTATTTAATTCTTTTTTATTAAAATCTGGCCATAAAATATCAGTAAAAAATAATTCAGAATAGGCTGCTTGCCATAAATAAAAATTACTAATTCTATGTTCTCCACTGGTTCTTATTATAAGTTCCGGTTCCGGAATGTTAGCAGTTGTTAAATAATTTTCAAAAATATTATAGTTAAAAATCTTTAAATCTATTTGATTTTTATCTATAAGTATTTTTTTTGTTGCGTTTAAAATATCCCATTTTCCAGAATAATTGATTGCTAGTATTAATGTAAGTCCTGAATTATTTTTGGTTTTATCTATGGCTTTTTTAAGATTTATTTCTGTTTTTTCTGGAATTTTACTTATATCTCCTATTACTTTAATTTTAATATTTTGTTCAATTAGATGATTAATTTCATCTTTAATGACAGTATTTAAAAGTTTCATTAATGCTTTAACTTCTAATTTTGGTCTATTCCAATTTTCTGTAGAAAATGTAAAAAGAGATAAAAATTTGATTTTATGTTCTACGCAATATTCAACGCATTCTTTTACACTTTTTTTTGCTTGATTATGACCATAGATTCTATTTTTTTTTCTTTGTTTTGCCCACCTTCCATTACCATCCATGATAATTGCAATATGGTTAGGTAATTTTTTTTGTTTATCCATTTTGTAAGTTAATATATACTATTTTTTGGTGCAGAATTTCTTGGGCATGGAATTTTATAAAAAATATAACTTATACTAAATCCCGTAAAATAATAGAAGTCTTTATCATTGTAATTGCCATATTGGTAATTTTTATTTAAGTTTCCTTGCGTAGAGGAAGGGATGGGTCCAGTAGTTATATCTATTTTATCATAAAATGTTTTTTTTATTTCAAACTCTAATGCTATTGAAAATTGCTTGTTAATTAAATATTTAAAACCTGTTCCAAAAGGAATTGACATTAACATTTTATTTTTGTCTCCAAGTGTATTATTTCTTTCTTTTGTGTTTTTTAAAAAAGTTGTTGCAATTCCAAAGAAAAGATATGGAGTAAAATTTTCTTTAGTAACTTCATCAAAATAATCTAAAAAATTATATTCTATTTTTCCACTTATTTCTGAAAACTTTGATTCAAACCACATATTCCTATTTGTAGATAAAGCATCATTTATAATATCTTTTCCTTTTATTTTTCCTCTTTTATAAGAAATTTTAAATGATTGATGAGAATTCATATTAAATCTATTAAAGATTTCAATTCCTACAGAACCCGGAAAAGGAGAATAACCTCTTTTTAAGTCTCCAGAGTAACTATTTAATCCTATACTAATTCCAGGCTCTAAAAATTGGCATTTTAATGTTATTGAGTATAAAAACATTACAATAAATAAAGAGATATGTTTATTCATGGTTTTTTAACGTTTGATTTTAAAAATTTGTATTTTTAATTTCTAAAATCATAACCCCAGTTGAGTTTATTTCTGAGGGTATCAAAAAAATCAAAATTATTTGGTTGTATTAGATTAATTTTAAAATTAGATTTTGTTATAATTAATTTTTCTTCATCTCTACAAGTGAATGATCTGGAGTCCATTGAAACTAAAAAATCAATTCCTTGACTTTCAACTATAAGTTTTATTATGGATTTATCTGATACCACCAAAGATCTTAATCCTAAATTATGAGGGCTTATGGGTGTTATTATTAAATTATTTGTGTCTGGTGTTAAAATGGGCCCCCCACATGATAATGAATAACCAGTTGAACCAGTTGGTGTTGCAATAATAAGGCCATCAGCCCAATAGGTACACAGAAATTGATCATTTATGTGACAATGAATTTTAATCATTGAAGAAGAATCTTTTTTGATTATAGAAATTTCATTTAAAGCATAATTTTTTTTAATTTTTTTTGATGTTGTATTTAAATTTACAAGAGATCTTTTGTCTGTACTAAATTTTTTTTGTATAATATCGTGTAATAAAATTTCGAATTTATTATATACGTCTGTAGATAAAAATCCTAATTTTCCAATATTTATTCCAAGAATATGTTTACCTGTGTTTTCTATATGAGTTACTGTTTCAAGCAAAGTGCCATCGCCACCAAAACTTATTATAAAATCTAATTCTGTAATACTTGTTTTATTATATGTTTTAATGTTTTTTATTCCTAAATTTTTTGATAGTCTTTTTGAGTATAATACATCAATTTTATTTTTGTTTATTACTTTAATTAAGTTAGATAAGACCTTTTTCTTTTTGTCATTTAAATTAATACCGTGAATTCCTATTTTCATTTTATTTTTTTAAAAATCGACCTATTATTTTATTGAAAATTTTTGGGTGCTCCATCATTGGCGCATGACAACATTTATCAATAAATTTTAATTTAGAATTATTAATTAAATTATTGAATTGATGTGCTACGTAAGGAGGGGTTACTGTATCATTTAGTCCCCAAATTAGTAATGTTGGACACTTAATTTCTTTTAAATGATCTGATAAATTTTCTCTTTGTGCTGATCTTGCTACATTAAGAATATTTAGACATTGCGCATTGTCATTTAATGTTTTATACACTTCATCAATATATTTTTTTGAAATAACTTTTGAATTATAAAATGTATGATTGACTTGTGTGTTAATCCATTTATAATCACCTCTTTTTGGATAGGAACTACCAAAAGAATTTTCATAAAGACCAGAACTACCGGTAAGAATAAGTTTTTGTATTTTTTTGGGGTTAAGTAGAGTATACATTAAGCCGATATGTCCTCCAAGAGAATTTCCGATTATTGAAAATTTTTTTAGTTTTAATTTGTTGATAAAATTAGATATAAATTCAGTTAGGCCTAAAATATTAGCTTTTTTTATATCAATTTTTGTGATTGGTATCATCGGAATAATAACTTTATAATTTTTAGATAAGAATGTTAAGACACTCTTCCAATTGCTAAGAGCACCAAATAATCCATGAAGAAGTATGACTGTATCTCCTTTACCTTTTTGAATATATTCTTTTTTATTAATCATTTTTATACAATTAATTCTTTATGTTCCATTTTATTAATTATTTCTTCTAAAGAAGGAAAAAATTCGGTAACATATGATAATACTTGAGGGGCAAAATTAATTAAGTAACCACTTATTATAGATTCTTTAATTTGAATTTCAAAAAGTGAAATGTCAAAATATTGTATGATGTTTATAAAAAAACTAATAAAAAGAGCTGAGGTGAAGGAACCAAAAATTACTCCAACAACATCATCGACCATTCCTATTAATGTAAAGTTAATTACATATTTGAAAAATTGAGAAATTTTATTAATAACTAAAGTGGATAAAATAAAAGTTATTATTATAGCAATAAAACCAACAATAAGTTTTTCAGAATCTGGCAGAACTTTGAGAATTAAAAATGACGCAAAATGAGAATATTTTAGAGCTATTAAAATGCTTATAAATATTGAACAAAAACTAAATATACTTATCATAAAACCCTTTTTATATCCTCTATAAGAAAAATATAATAGGATTATTCCAAAGACGAGATCGATTAAATTCAATTTAATTTTTCTTTAATTATTTGAGCAATTTTTCCATTATCTGCCTTTCCATTAAATTTTTTTGTAGCTATTCCCATAATTTTACCCATGTCTTTCATGCTCGTCGCATTAACGGAACTTATAATTTTTGATATTTGATCTATCAATTCTGATTCATTCATTTGTTTAGGTAAAAATTTACTAATTATATTTATTTCTTCTTCTTCTTTTATAGCAAGATCAGATCTGTTTTGTTCTTTATAAAATGTTAGAGAGTCTTTTCTTTGTTTAATCAATTTCATTAAAAGTTGATTTTCATTAAAATTATTTGAAGAGCCACTTTTTTCTTCTAATAAAATAGCAGCTTTAATAGCTCTAAGGGCAATTAACTTATTTTTATTTTTTTGAAACATAGATTCTTTGATTTCTTTATCAATTATGTTTTTCAGACTCATGGTTTTTTGTTTTATTTTAAGCAAATTTATGAAATACTAATATAATGATGACCAGATTAAGTGTAAATGTAAATAAAGTAGCTTCTTTGAGAAATGCTAGGGGTGGGAATAATCCTAATTTAATTCAAGTTGTTAAGGATTGTGAATCTTATGGGGCCGAGGGAATCACTGTACATCCTAGATCAGATGAAAGACATATTACATTAAATGATGTATATGATATATCTAAAATTGTAAAGACCAACTATAATATAGAGGGGTATCCAGATAATAGATTTTTAAAAATTATTAAAGATATTAAGCCAGAACAAGCTACCCTGGTTCCAGATGCACCCGACGTTGTTACTTCTAATAGAGGCTGGAAATCATTTGATGATAATGCTCTATTAAGGAATGTTATTTCTACAATTCATAAGTATGGTGTAAAAGTTTCTTTATTTATAGATCCAGATTTTAAAATGATAGAATGTGCTCGTGACTGTGGTGTTGATCGAGTTGAATTATATACAGGAAAATATGCAAAAAATTATCTTGATAATAAAGAAACTTCTGTATTTGAGTATATTAAAGCATCAGAATATGCGATTTCAAAAGGGCTTCAGGTTAATGCAGGACATGATTTAGATCTTAATAATTTAAAATTCTTAAAAAATTCACTTTCTAATTTATTTGAAGTTTCAATTGGTCACGCATTAATATCTGACGCATTATATTATGGGTTAGAAAAAACCATAAAGATGTATTTAAATGAACTAAAATAATGTCAAAATTATTTTACAGGGAATATGGTAGTGGAAAGCCTTTAATTATATTACATGGTCTTTTGGGTTCATCTGATAATTGGCTTTATCATGGTAAATTATTTGCAAAAACATTTAATGTTTTTATTATAGATCAAATGAATCATGGGAATTCTCCTCATTCTCAATCTATTAATTACAAAACGTTAACAAGTGATCTTTTTAATTTTATTAAATCAAAAAATTTATCAACAGTAAATATTATTGGTCATTCTATGGGCGGGAAAGTTGCAATGAAATTTGCACTAGATTATGAACGTCTTGTTAATAAACTTGTAATTGTTGATATTGCGCCGAAGGAATATCCAAATAATCTTAACTTTAATTATATAATTCAAGGTATAAATTCGTTGAATGTTGATAGTATTTCTACTAGAAAAGAGGCCGATGATTTATTATCTAAGTATGTTTCAGAACGATATATAAGAAATTTTTTAATAAAAAATTTAAAAAGAAATTCTTTAAAAAACTTTTTTTGGAAATCAAACGTAAAATTAATAACAGATAGTATGAAAGATTTATATTCTAGTATATCTAATGACTCAACATCATATTCTAAAGTGTTATTTATTAAAGGTGAAAAATCAAATTATATTTTAGACAATGATTGGGATAATATTATAAGTTTATTTCCTAAAGCTAAAATTTTAACTATTAATAACTCTGGTCATTGGGTTCATTTTGATAACCCTGAAGAGTTTTATTTGAATGTAATGAGTTTTTTAAAATAAATTATTTTGCTTTCGGATGTGACTTTTCAAATGTTTTCTTCAATTTTTCTATTGAATTATGTGTATAAATTTGAGTTGATGCTAGGCTAGAATGTCCGAGTAAATCTTTAATAGAATTCAAATCCGCACCTCTATTTAAAATGTGAGTTGCAAAGGTATGTCTTAGTAAATGTGGATTATAATTTTCGCTGTCTATTAATTGTGATATATTTTTTTTGACTATTCTAGAAATTAACATTGGGTATGTTTTTTCACCTTTTATAGTAGTTATAAGGTACTCGTTTTTTATTATAGGAGTTTTCTTTTTGATTTGAATATAATTTTTTATTTGTTTTATAGATTGATTGTTAAGTGGAATAATTCTTTCTTTTCCTCTTTTTCCTAGAACTTTAATTTCTTCTTTTTCATTATTAAAATCTTTTGATTTAAGATTAATAAGTTCAGAAACACGTATTCCAGTTCCATATAATAATTCAATTATAAGAAGGTCTCTTTGTCCTTTAAAGTTGTTTTCTGATTTTAAATTTTTGAAGAAAAATTTCATATCTTTTTCTTTAATAAATTTTGGTAGTAGACTGTTTGTTTTTAAGGATTGAATTTTATTTGTTGGATTAATTGATATAAATTCTCTTTTAATTAGAAATTTAAAAAATGATTTTAAAGTAGCAATTTTCCTATTTATACTTCTATTTGATAATTTGTTTAAAGAAAGATCGACAATCCATGATCTAATAGACCTGTGATCAACATCTTTTAGAGTTGTCTTTTTTGAATATACTTGATAAAACTTAATAAATTGATTTAAATCTATATTATAACTTTTAATAGTATGTATACTTAATCTCTTTTCAAATTTTAGAAATTTAAGAAAAGCATCTTTCATAATTTATATAGTAACTATATGAAAGATACAATAAAATTTATAGTTCTTTTGACTGAAGTTTTTGGATATAACTAGCTTTTATTTTTTCTTCTCTCAACTTTACAGATTTTTTAGTAAAAAAAGCATTATTTCTGTAGTCTTTTATTACTTGAGCTTTTTCAAATTTCTTTTTAAACCTTTTGAGAGCTCTGTTTATATCTTCTTTGTCTTTAATGTTTACTCTAATCATAGATTATTTTTGTGGTGCAAATATAAGAAAACATTAATATTATCAAAATTTTAAGAAGAGCCATTAATTTATAGCATCATAAAGAATTTCAATTGGATGATGAGATTTTTTTCATATCCTATCAAGAATTTAGTTCTATTTCCAATATTTACGCTTACTAGTGCGTCCAATCCCAGGATTAAAACCATTAGTTGGATCTAA
>Ga0066381_10000040_pt1 | contig 18903 bp, 30 predicted proteins | sample Knorr_S23_td_AAI_FD_70949 | JGI IMG/M metagenome (GOLD analysis project Ga0066381, IMG submission 70949) | Marine microbial communities from Southern Atlantic Ocean transect - Knorr_S23_td_AAIW_ad_876m_LV_B | ecosystem: Environmental > Aquatic > Marine > Oceanic | place: Southern Atlantic ocean... | reverse complement strand
CCAATTTCACCACCTCACAAAACATTAATCGCAGTAATCATTAAGCCAATTAACGTAAATTACACAAGCTGCAACAAATGAGGCAGCAAAAATAGCTATGGATATTCCAATCATAATTTCTAAGTTTTAAATTAACTTCCGCAAGCCTCGCAGTCATCATCATCAATACCGCAAGTCTCAGGTTGGTCTTGGTTTGTTAAATCTACAATCCAACTATCCCAAGTCTCCCTAGCCACTTCTTTATTTCTTTCTTCGTTCAAATCGTTTTCTTTTTCACTTTTACTACTCATCGTCTTGTTTTATTATAGATTTATAAAATTGAATGTCCAATCCTTTTATCTCCTCCTCAATATCAGTCCAAGCCGTGTTAAAAGCTTCTCTAGTCCCTAAGTCGTACTTACCTTTTGTTCCTAGGCTCGCTACATTTCTAGCGTTATCCTCTAACAGTTTGTCTATCCTTTTCCTTACTTTCTTGTTCGTATGATAACGACCTAACTCTCTCTTTTTGCTCATAGTGTTTTTGTTCTTCTAACGAGGCTCGCCAAGCTAGATATTCATAATGATTTTGCTCTCTCCAATCTCCTGTTATCCTCATCTGTTCGTTGATAAGGAACTCTTTTAGTTTTCCCATAGTTTCCTGTTTTAAAATCCTAACTCTGCTTCCTCCTTCGTGAATGTGGTCTCTAAGCTGTCTAAAGGGTCTACAAAATAACCTCCCCTGTTAGGGTTTAGATATGTAAATCTACAACTTTTTGGCGAGAATTTCAACAAAACAGGCTTATCTTCTTGCGTTGGTAATCCTACTAATTTTTGAAACTTAATCTTCCTTAAGTGTAATTCGGTTATATCCCAATTATCGCTACCTAAATGTCTGTGTATAACCATAAAATTATCTGTTCTATTAGCGAACATCCCTCCAAATTCAACGTCATACATACTCGGTGCGGGGATTCTCCCTGCGTCGTCTCTTTTCCTCGCTGCCGCCGTTCCTGCGTGTGTGGTTAAAATAAACTTCACATTATGCTTCTGCTTAAACCTACGTATGCTAGATAACATATTGTAGTAATAATCGTACTTACTAAACCCGTTCTCAACCTTTAAGTCGTTTAAAGGGTCTATTAAGCATCCGTCATATTTAACTTCCTTCATCTGCTCCTCAAAAGCATCTAAGACTTCTGTCGCCGTTGGCTGCTCTTCAAAGGTTATTATAGTGAAGTGGTCTAATACCCAATCAATAGCGTTGCTAAATTCAGTCCCCGACATCCTGTCTTTCCTGTCTTTATCAGCACTTTTACCTACAAGCATTTCAGCTATATCGGAAATCATATCTCCTACAGGCTCATTCTCAGGGCAATAACATAGCCACTTCCAACCGTACCTTACAGAAGCGTTCAGCATAAGGTAGAACATTGTAGTAGTCTTACCGATATTCGCTAAACCCATAATTACATCCAACTCCCCTTTCCTATATTTATAGTGAGGGTCGAGGTTAGGTATCCCTGTAGAAACTCCTTTAGGTAGTCCATTCCTAAATATGTTCCCCGCATACCTTTTTATATCTGACTTGTTAGAAACCTTATATGTCATAGAAGTTCTTTTGAGAGTCAGCAACTCTATTTGACACATCCCCTTTAGTCTCTATATGCTTCTCCGAGAGGTATTCGGGGAATTTACTTAAGCTAAATAAGGTTGACGGTCTTAAGAACTTATCCCACTCAGTATTAAGCCACTGAGAACACTTAACATTTATTACGTGAATAAAGTCATCTAAAGAATGACCTTCATTAACTCTAGCTAATATAAGTTTGCTAAACGTGGGAGTTCTCCTAAATCCCCTCTTCCTTTCTGCCTTAAGGTTCAAGTAGTCTAACACGCTTTTTATAAGCACCTCATCGTCTTTAGATAACCCTACGGAACTCTTTTTAGCCTCAACTCGCACTACCTCTTTAACAACCTTAACTTCCTTATCTCCGTACTTCGACGTTCTTATAACCCTCTTGTCAACCTCTTTATTATTTTTGTATATTAAGTGGACTTTACAAAATCCTTTTTCTACTAAAGATGATATAACTCTAGTCACGCTAGACTTACTAAGCCCAAAGAACTCAGCAAAATAAGCGTTACTAGCTATACATCCCTGCTCGTTATCAAGACTATGTATCTCAGCTAAAAAAACTTTTTCTTGCATAGTCATCTCTTTAGATACCCATATCTCCCTAGGTATCCATATCCCTTTAAAATCTCTGCTCATAGTTTATTCCTCCCAGTCTTTTAGAATCTTCCCAAATTCTTTTACGTAATCTTCTTCGTATAATAATCTATGCTTGTTGCACGTATTCCAAACCCCTTGGCAAACCTTTGTTACTGCTGCGGGATTTCTCTCTAAATACTTGGCACAACTTCTTACACTAGGGAAATGGATAGCCTCTAAAGGCTTCCCATCATCCATAACTATGGCTACAACTGCTCTAGCGTATCCCCTATTAATCTGCTGTAATACATCCATTTTCTTTTAGTTTTTCTAATTCCTTTGAAACTTTTTCTTCAACGTAGCTATTCATTAAGTCTATTAAAGCGTTGCACTTAAACTCATTAACCCTCTTAGCTTTAAGGATTACATTTACCCTATTCCTAAATGTCGCTGCGTCAACTAAAAAACCTCTGTCTATACTATCTTTATAAGTTCTATAAACCCTGTCGTACTTAGAAGTATCTTCAACATACCTAACGGAGTGTATTACCGTTGCGTGATTAGATTTTGTAAAATCAGCTATATCCTGAAGGTTCATCCCGTACTTAGACCTCAAGAAATACCTTAAGAAATGCCTAGCTACAACGTGGTCTCTGTACCTTGACTTGCTTGTTACGTCTATGGCAGCCACCTTTGTTAAGTCTGACACAAACCCTAAAGCATAATCAAATTCTTCCTGCCTAGTCATTACCGTTCCCATCGCCTTCTTCGTTTTGTTGTGGTTTAATGTGAAATGCGTAGTTGTAAAGCTCCGTAGCGTTAGCCAATAAGTTCTCTAAGTCTTTTGATGACGGTTGAGCTAACTCCAAGCACTTAAACCTAAACTCGGCTTCCATTGTTACTTGCTTAATCCTTTTATTTAATTCCGTTTGTGATACTTTTGTCTTTGACATATCTAAACACTTTAATGGTTAAATAAAGGGGGAGAACCCCCTCCATAATTACTAACTAAAACTCTTTGTGAAAAACTAGAACGATAAGTTCTCGTCATTAGGAGATTTCCACTCCCCGCTTGTAACTCCCTCACCACTTGAGGCATCAACTTTCCAAGCGTCTATGTTGTGGTAAAACTTACCATTAAACTCTCTTGACGAAAGGTTGAATGACACATTGATTTTGTCCCCAACCTTATGGTCGTTTATTAAGGAAACCTTTTCCCCAAATAAAGTAAAGCAAATATCTTTTGGGTACTTGTCATCTGTCTTTATAACAAACAATCTTTTACTCCAATCTTTACCTCCTTGAGACGTTCCCGCCTCTGTTTCTAAGACTTTTGTTAAAGTCCCCTCAATCGCATTCTGCATAATGTAATTAATTTAAATTAAAGCTATCAACATCTTCCCTACCATAATCAGATTGAAGGATAGCTTTCCTTGCTTCATCTCTGATTATCTTATTCTCAAATAAATGAATAAACATTTCAAACAACTCCTCAGGTTCAGCGTTTACTGCAAACTCAAAATCCATTGTTTCGTCGTCAATAAAGTTCGCCATTATAATCATAACCGAGTCGTTACTTTCCGTTAACGTCTTGAGTATCCTCTGTCTTAATTCCTTTTCCTTGCTCATTATACAAAGATACATTTTTTTTGTTAAAAAACATAACTAGGTTCAGGTATTTCAAATTCCTCCTTAAACCTGTAGTCATCTGTATGTTTAGCTATATACACAAGGTTATATGTTTCGTCGTGTTTTTCTTTAGCTAAATCCTCGTCTTTATAGTAATCCAAGTAAGCACGTAAACATTGGTCGGGGTACGATAAAACATCTCCGTTCTCATCAAACGTGTTAGACAATATCTTTTCAGCCCTTTTATCCCCCACCTTAGGTATTCCTACTATGTTGTCTGTAGAATCCCCCATAAGGGTCTGCTTGTAAATCAACCTGTCAGCTTCGTGTTGGTTAACATATTTAACCTCCCCTTTATTCCAATTATAATGAAGTCCCTCTATTTGTAGTAAGTCCTTATCTATACTACATATAATAGTTTTATCCATATTTGATTGACATACACCTAAAGCGTCGTCAGCCTCAATACCATCAACAACGTGACAATCCCACGATTCTATAATGTAATCTCTTATAGCGTCAAAATGTTCGGGCATAATTGTGTCTTTACGATTACCTTTATACACTTTAGTTACAGCTATATCTTTTCTGAAGTTCCCTCTACCTGTAAGGAATCCTATATACTGAACGCACTTAGTTACGTAGAATATATGCTCAAACATAGAGTCTACACTTTCGTAAGCATTTTCTACGTCATCTCCTTCGTGTTTCCACGCAGCCCGATAGAGCATAATATCAGCGTCTATAAGAGCCGTTTGCACATCTCCCTTACTTAGTTTCATCGAATGCTTTTTTAAGGGCTAAGGACTGCTCTTTTGTTATGTCGTAATCCCCCATCTTAGACTTTACAACATCCCCTTTCCCGTTAGTTATTGCTTTACACATAGCCTCTAGTTGGTTATCTGTAAGTTTAGCCTTGACCTTATTATTCTCCTTTAGTTGTGTAACATATCTATTATCATCCCACATCCCTAAGAATATGTCTGCGTTAAACCCTAACTTAGATAACCCCTTTGTTAGAGCGTCGGTAGACACCTTTTTAAAGCATTCGTCATCCAACCTACCCTTACCGTTGTGGGAGGCTATGGAGGAGTTTATAGCGTAATAACACTTGTTCTCGCCATCCATATACCATAGGTCTGCTTGATAACAAATAAGCCCATCTATACCGTTTAATGTATAAAAATTCTCATCGGTAATTCCCCAACCTTGACCTATTTTACCAAATGCTCTTGTTATTTCCCGCACTTGATATTGTGCGTTTATACTAGTAAACTTTCTACCAAACCCCACCTCTTTAGTGAAATTCGGGTCAGTAGTTTGCACTGATTCCCAAAAGCTTAAATTGCCTTTTGTTTTAACTGCTTTAGCCATAATCTCTTATTTTAATTGGTTAAAAGCAAAACCTCAAAAGATATTACCAGTATCTCGGCAAGGACATCTCCCTGCCTTTGGCTTTACATTTAACGCCGATTCGCCTACAATCCCCATCGTAGGACTTGGTACTATTGCTCCACTCACGTAGGAAACTCCCGTTTGCAAATATACAAAATTATAGTTAATTCTCAACACTTTTCTTAAAAAAATAGTCTTTCCTATTAGTCATTCTTTGAATACGTTTAAGTGTATGAAATAGGCTTTACAAGCCCTCCGCTTCACTCTATTAACCTTAAGCACGTATCCCCTCAGACCCGAAGAAATCCGAGTGACCCAAATAAGCGGACTTAATTATCTTCACTAACTAATTCGTACTTAGCTACGGTTGTGGTAGTTCCCCACCTTGTAGGTACTTTCGTGCTAGTTGTTCTTATATTAACCCCATCCTCCTTTAGATTAAAGATAGTAGCACTGAGTCGGGTATTCCCTAAATCTCTAATTGCTTCTAATGGTGTTATTTCCTTGTAATAGTTTAGGTATTTTAATAACCTTGTTTTGTGACTTTCCTTTGACATAGTTTCTAGCTTTTCCAATTAATTAAATCGTTTTTAATTTGTTCCTTTTCTTTTTCAGGTAAATTGTCAAATAGATATTTAATTTCATCTATTGGCTCTGAACACTCACTAAGTAACCACTTAGCGTATTTCAACCCTACTTTCTCGTTTTGTAACTCTTTCATCTTTCCCATAATTTTACCTCCTATCTCTAGTTTCGTGAGTACCTCTGTAATACTCAAATTTATCTAAATACTTTCCTTTCATAGCGTTTAATGCCCAACCTTCACTGCTAGACCATCCCGTAACAAGTTCCCAATTATCTTTAACTACGAGTCCTTTATTTTTAGCGTCGTCTTTAATTTTCTTCCTTTGCTCTCTCCTATGTTTAGCGTAATCTGATTCACTCAAACCTTTAATAACTCTTTTGTTACTATGTAAATATACTCCCTTATCTTCTTTCATAACCTAATTCCCTTTTTTAAATTAGTAACTCGTTTCGTGAATGTGATTATCACACCCATCAAACTTACCACACATCCTAAGATATATAACCCTACGTTTAAGGCTATTTATAGACGCTCTAACGCCATAAAACCTACTTAAGTACCTTTGGGCTACAGAAACCTCCTTACCCCTAGACACGCAGTCTATTAGTACACTCTTAATTATACACTTTCTAAACATCACAATATATTTAAGTTATAAACTTTGTTATATAGTAAGCATATTTAATTAGGGGTGTACCCACATTTAAGCATACCCCCTCAAATTATAGGCATACCCCCAACCAAACAACAACTAACTAAAACATTACCTTAGCTTCTTCATAAAAACCACACCCATAACAGTGCTTATAAGCTGAATCTCCAGCCCCGTACTCTCTTTTTACCCCTCCACAAGAGCAAGGTTCTGAGTTATTAACATTGGAAGAGGTATCTACTACACAAAAGTCGCACCCATCGGTAGATATTGCCCCACATAAATCGCAACCCTCAAACTCTTTTGAGTTATTAACAATCTTTTTTTCTTCTTTAGGCTCACTTATTTTAGCAGTCTTATCCCAATTCCAAGAGTTACCACCTTGAGTTCCGTATATAGTAGTCCCGTAACTCTTATACCCATAGTTGTAACCCCCATAAGTATGCTCGGCTACGTGTTTGTGCATATTCTCCCCTAATGTAGTTATTAACTCTTTAATTAAGTCTAATGTATTTACAGCGTCTTTAACATTAACGTATTCCTTACTTGAGTGTGGGTTATAATAACCACAACTCATATTAGCACAAGCTATCCCAATATCTTGAGAAATTTCGTGTACATCAGTTAAGCCCCCATCGGTTATTGAGTATCCGAACTTTTTTAAACTTGGGCTTATAAGGCTTTTAAACTTACCCCCAAACATTTTAACTCCCGAAGATTCTTGTACGAAATCTTTATTACCTTTCCTGTCACACTCGAAAGCATAACCCACGTCGCTAAAGAAATCAGCGTCAGCTAAACTACTCCCTACGCAACCAATCTCCTCTTGAGCAAAGAAACATACCTTTATGTTATCAAAATGCCTTAAAGCCTCTAAACATATCCATATACCTACCTTATCATCCCCTCCAACGCCTACTTGTTGCATTTTATCAGAGTCATAGGCTACAAAATTGCCTTTAACACTATATACCTTATACCCTCTATATATATCGTGTACAGTATCGGTATGAGATACTACGCAAGGATAAACATCAGCCTTCCCTTTAGTAACATATAAATTGTCGTGTTGGTCTATCTCTACGTTAGATGCCCCCAACTCGTAACACTTTGCAGTTATAAAATCTAGAGTTTCCTCGTAATCATAACTTGTAGCTTGAGTACTCAATACTTCCTTTAAGCTACTTTTTAAATCATTGTACTTCATTTTTAGTTAGTTTTAGTTGTTTTTAAAATTGATAATTACCTACTTCACTTGATAACTTTCGAGTTTTGCCCTCAATCCCCGTAGCGTTTGCGAACTCTTTTTTAATCATTTCTACTAAAGGATGCCCTTTTAACATTCTGCCTACCTCTGTTCTAACGCAGTCGGAAAGATTACGAGTTACCCCGAAAACATCCGTTATTGTATTAATCTCTCCTTGGAAATTGAATACTGTTACATTTTTATCGTATCTGTCGCAGTAACAAATCACCTCAGTTTTTAACCTTACAACCCCGTTAAGGATACAAGTTTTACTTTCGGGGACTTCTGAATAACTATCATTCCCCCTATCAGCAGAAACAAACTTTTTACTTTTGTGGTAATAGTTTCCGTCATACTGACACATTCTTAACTCGCTTATGTGGAAGTAAGAATCATTCCCCTCGTGGGTTATTCTTTTTATAATTCGGTCTCCCTCTGTACTCGTTATGTTATAGTACCCTTCTTCATTTAAAAATTCACTATGATTAACTTGCCTTTCGTTCAAATAAAACCAATCCCCTCTGAAATCAATCTCTAAGCGTGGCTCTTCCGATAAATCGTTAGTAAAAGTAATAACCTCTCTACCCTCCTTTGAAGAGTACCCCCCTCCTGTACAAGAAAATTCTCTAAACTCAGTTACTCCTTTTTGCTCATATGCGTATTTCATACAATTAGTTAGGTAATATTGGCAATCTCCCTCGCTATAAAACCCAAACGTGAATGTGTCCAAGTAAGGAAAGTTAGATAGGTTTTCAAAATCCTCACAAGGAACTATAAACCCTTGCTTAACTATATCCCCCTTAAGGTTTACCCACCCCGTTTTATTCCCGTAAGTTTGCTTCTCTTTGTACCACCAACCATTATTTTTAGCGTACATTTTAAACTTATCAATATCTCCGTCATAGGTTTGGTATATCCTATCTAAAAGCTTTTCTCCTCCACCTATATCCCACAACAACGCCCTGCTTGTAATTCCGTCTCCCTCATCGTACACAACCATTTTAACGGGAGTATCACTACTCTCGTACATATCGAAGTACCCCTCCTCTACGCATTCGCTATGCCTCATACAACTATCCCCTAAAGTCCCCACTTCGTGCTGGGCATCCTCACAAGTGTAAGGGTATTCGTACTTATAAAAATCTTCACTTATAGAAAAGCAAGACTCATCAACACTCCATAGGCTCTTTAATTGAGAAGTTAAAACTTCAATATCGTTATTAGTAACCCCTCGCTCTTCTAAATATGATGTTGTGAATATTCTATTCAACACTCTACCTACTTTCGCTTTTACTCTTTGTCGATTGCTTGGGCATCCAGATTCTTCAGCGTCCCAAGAATTGTGAGTAATTCTTTTATGTGTCGTAAAAGATAATTTCCCTATATCTTCAACCGAAGTATTAAGGTATAAAGGTATTTCATCTAATTCTTTTAGAAATTTATCCTCTACATTACGATTCCCGTAATCCATTAACAACTCCCCTGCGTTTGTTTCGGCAATTTCCTTCGCCTTCAAAAGAACCCCGAATAGGTCGTTTTGAACTTTGTGTCTAAAATGTGGCATAACAATTCAAAATTTAGTTAGTAATAGTTAGTAATAGTTAGTAGTGCGTGTTGGACTCGAACCAACATTTGGAAGATGAAATCAACCTGTCCTGCGAGGATAAACCCCGACACCATTAGACGAACGCACCAGTTAAGGGAATGTGGTCAATCTTCCGATTTGTAAATAACCACGCGCCAATTATCCTCATTAAATTGTTTTACTCTGCTATCTACTTTAAAGGCAACTTCATAAGCTTTTTTTAATTCTAAAGCTAATTCATAACTTTCGGTAGTATCTAAATCTTCAAAACTACCCCCTTTGTAACTTCCTACAATTTTATACATAGCCTTATTTTTTTTGAGCGTTATACTCGTTAATAGTTGAGTTGAATGGCGTACAAATTTTTTCATTCTTCTCTTTTTCTCTCCTAATTTCAATCATATACCCTATGAATTGAACGTGACAATAAGTAATTAGCATCGCTAATATTACGTAAATGGAAATTTCTATAATAGTCTGCATCTGTCTAAAGTTTATAGGTCGTTAATAATTTCGTACATTACTACAGCTTCAGCCTCAACATTGCGATAGTAGTCAGTACCTTTTAAATCTTCGTTTTCTTTAAGCCAATTTTGTATCTTACTTAATACGGGAATCATATCCCCCCTCATTTGCTCTGTGTAGATTGGTAGTACCATTTTCTAAAGTTTATTAGTTAGTTTCTTAATTTCTCCCCTCATCATTGAGATTTCGTTGTACTTATAAATTTTAGTTAAAGTACAATCGGTTGGCTCGTTTATGTACGATTCGATTTCTTTTTTCAGAAATTTAATTTTTTGTTCGTTTGTCATTTGCTCAAATTTTAAATCGTAAAATTACCCCTACGAATTTAAGTGTTAGTGTTATTTCGTGAATGTGAATGTGGTGGCGAAAAAAATGGGGAGGATTTGAACCTCACCCATCTAGATAGTTAAATATCTTGTTATCTCTATCCTTGTAGCTTCACTTCGCCTTTTTTGAAGCCTCTTTTTTTAACACTCACACTGGATGCACTTTGTACTTTAACTGCTTTCGCCTTCTCGACTAGCTTTGAGCGAAGCACCTTTTTGAAATTTACCTCTTTGAATTTGTTACCTGCAAGGTCGATAGTGAAGGAAATTTTCACACAATTTTCGGAATCTATTTTAGCGTCATCCAAAAGTTGAGTTCTCAAGGTCTTGTAAATACCTCCAACAATTTTTTGAAGTTTTGCTTCCTGTTGTTTTTCAACTTTTTCAGCCTTCACTTTTGCCCCTGCAATAGCAACTTTTAACGCTTTTAATTCTGCTTGTAATTTGATAATGTCAGTAGTACTCATAATTCGATAATTTTAGTAAGTTAGTTAAAGAAGAGGCTTTACCCCCTTTTCGCCCTTAAGGGCTCGTCAGTTTAACAAAAAGCTTTTTTTCTCGCAAAAAATTCAATCATTTCTCTTTCCTCGAGACTAAATTTATGGTCAACTCCTACCATTTCATGAAGACTATTTTTACGGTATTTTTTAACTGGCTTAACGAAATACTTAAACCCTTTTTCGGTAGCTTCAACCATGTTCTGAATATCTCCCCCGTTATACTTCCCAAACTTTACGGCTGAAAATTCTAGGAAATTATCTAGACCCTCTTTCGAAAATCCTATCTCATTAATTCTATCGACTACACTCATAATTAAGTATCTCTATACGTTATAACGTGGTGGGTATCTCCCATTTCGTTAGCACTAATATACGACCATTATTCGGTTCTAATGTTAAGTTAATGTTAACAATGTGTTAAGTTAATGTTAATATGTAGCTATCGGCTGTATCGCAGTGATAGCAAGGGTTAACAGAGTTCTGTTTATTCAGTCTAAATAAGCGATATGGCTCTACAAGTCGCACTCTCACTGGCTTTTTTGTTCTCTTGGACTATCTCAACACTTCGCTTGTCTGCATACCTTATATTGATTTAAAGGGCTAAAAACGGGCTTAAAATGAGTTTAGCTAATATACAATGCAATGTGAAGTAATTTGTTTGCGTGTGTGGGCTTATAATTCGGGGGGTCTTGTCTATATATCAGTTTGAGGTGAATGTGGCTACAAAGGGCTAAAAATAGCCTTAAATGGGGTCTGTATTCCTTCCCTCTGAACCTCTGAAAATAGCACAAAAAAAGCAAGCCAAATAAACACATCGCAAAACCACGATACGTCAATAGTATGCAGTGAATACCTTTATTTTGGCAACGTATATAGAAACCTCAATACATAGTCCAAATGAGCTAACCCCTTGAGTATCAAGCATATCCCTGAAGCTATATATGTAAGACCGTCGATATGTTGTGATATGGTTTTGTGCAGAACACAGAAATTGTGACACCTTCAATAGTGTTGAGGTACTAATCTAAAGTGTTGAGAGGGGTATAGTCAAAGAGAGTTTAAGAAAATAATACAGTACACCCTTGCTTTTCGAGAGCTTCGCAAACGCTACGCATATACAAGTGCGAAGGTATAAAAATAAATCGTAAAAGTCAAGGAAATTAAAATTTTTTTTCTTACATTTGCGAATAAAGGAAATATTATGGCACGAAATAGATACGCAGGGAAAACCACGGGAACTAGTAAAAGTTCTAAGAATTACGCTAAGAGTCCTGCCTCAAAGAAGAAGAAGAATGAATACCAAAAAGAGTACGACAAATCTCCTAAACAAAGGAAGAAAAGGTCGGAACTTAATAAAGCAAATAGGAAAGCGGGTACTTACGGGAATGGAGATAAGTTAGATATGTCTCACACTAAAAAAGGTAAGATAGTAAAAGAGGCTCAATCTAAAAACAGGGCTAGGAATAGAGGGAAAAAATAGTGTATGAGTGCTGAAGATAAAAAATCTTCCAAGTGGAAGAAGGGACAAAGCGGAAATCCTGAGGGAAGGAAGAAGGGACAAGGTAATAAGATTACTAAAGTCACAAGAGATACTATTGCTTTAGCCCTTCAAGGTAGTACCTCAGAAATAAAAACAGCTTTAGCTGAGGTTAGAGAGAGGAGTGCTAAGGAATATATAGACTGTATAGTTAAATTACTACCTTATGTAACACCTAAACTACTCGCCGCGCAAATAAGCGAAGAAAAGACGCATAGAATAGAAATTAATTTAAGCCAAGACACTACAGCAACAGACCTTAAAAAAATGTTAGGGGAAGATGAAGATAGTGTTGAGGATATAAACTTTGAAGATTTGTAAATTATGGCAGTTTCAAGACGAGAAAAAGATACAGACGCTAACTACTCATCGGTAATAGGCAGGGTAGAGAGTTCTGAAGTAAGGCAACCCGGACTAGATGATGTTATCTCTGATTTAAGGGATGACGTTAACGATTTATGCGACCTAGCAAATAAAGTTGATGAACTAACTTTTGATTATAAACCTAAGTCAGGCTCTAAAAAAGCTGAATTAGTCATAACCCATACAGATGGGACTAAATTTACTTTAACAGCTTAAGGTGGGTAGGAAATCTAAAGATACTTTACAGCAAGAGGAACTATCTGGTTCTATGAAGGCTGCGTTAAAACGTAAGCTTTGCGAGCTATCTTACTTTGAGTTTTTTAAAGAAGCTTTCAAAGTGGTAGAACCCGCAGTAGAGTTAGATATTAATTGGCATCACAAGTATATTTGCCAACTTCTACAAAAAGAAGCTGAAAGAATTATAGATGACAAACCTAAAGATAAAGATTTAATCATAAACGTACCATTTAGAGCCTCTAAGTCTCTTATGTGTACTATATTGTTTCCTGTTTGGTGTTGGATTAAAGACCCTAAGATGCGATTCATAACTGCATCGTACTCTGCTTCATTAAGTGTTGAGCATAGTGCAAAATCTAGGGATGTTATACAAAGTGAGTGGTTTCAATCTAATTGGGGACACTTATTTACTATAAAGCCTGACCAAAACACTAAACACCATTACGTAAATGACTCTACAGGAAATCGTAGAGCAACATCCGTAGGGGGAACTGTTACAGGAGCAGGGGCGTCTATTATAATAGTCGATGACCCTATATCTCCAAAACAAGCCGCGTCGCAAGCTGAAAGAACTCACGCTAACGATTGGTATAACACAACCTTATATTCTCGCTTAGACAACCCTAGAACGGGTGTAAGGATTATTATTATGCAAAGGCTACACGAAGATGATTTAAGTGGCTACCTTTTGCGCAACAACCCTGACGGATACAAACACGTTTGCATACCTGCGGAATATTCGAAAATTTTGAGTCCTAAAGGACTCCTTAAATTCTATAAAGACGAACTCTTTTGGAGTACTAGGTTTTCTAGAAATATATTACAAGACTATAAATACCAACTAGGTAGCTATGAGTACGCAGGGCAGTTGCAACAACAACCCGCACCCGCTGATGGAGGTATTATAAAAAAGGATTGGTTCAATATTACTAGAAGCTTACCTGATGATAGGTTGGTTTGGAACTTCGTTGTAGACCCCGCTTATACATCTAAAGAAAATAATGACCCGTCGGCATTATTAGCTTACACGGTTTACGAAAATGAATACTACATTAGGGCTGTAGAGGAAAAGTATTTAGAGTTTCCTGAGCTTGTTAAGTACATACAGGTATTCTGTGAAAGAAACGGATACGCTAAGAGTTCAAAGATTTATATAGAGCCTAAAGCTAGTGGTAAATCAATAGTGCAAACTTTAAGAAGGAACACTAGATTAAATATTATAGAATCTAAACCACCATCTAAAGATAAGGTAGCTAGAATATCAGACGTAGTTAGTATCATAGAGGGTGGGAGAGTTAATTTATTAGAAGGGATGTGGAATGACAACTTCCTATCTCAATGCGGTCAATTCCCTAACGCTCGTCACGACGATATGGTTGATTGCCTACAGATTGCTTTAGACCTCTACGGAAAAGGAAAAAGAATAACAGCATTTAGATAAATAAAGAATATGAGGAAATTTGAAGGGCTACAAATCCCTGACTCTTGGGAAGACATAACGATAAAGCAATTTTCGGAGTACAATAAATTATTAGCCGACTTTAATGAGGCGGTTAAAGATTTAGACCCTGAAAGCGGCGACCCTCATTCTAATCAAATACTGATAGAGGAGATTAAATTAAACTTTAATATAATAGAATCTTTATCAGGGTTAGATGAGTCTGATATTTACTCTATGGATATAGGGTTAGCTAAAGCGTACGTGAAGGAGTTGTCGTTTTTGGTAACCCCGTATGAGGGAAAGGAGATTAAGTCGTTTCATTTTAATGGAGTTAACTATAATGTTCCTAATGAATTATCTACAGAAACTAAGTTTGGTCAATACGTTGAAGCTTTACAGGCTGAGATGGTAACAGCTTCTACTGACAAAAACTCAGTCACCTATTTAGCTCACCAATTAGCTCACGTAGTCGATAACGGAGAAGATTGGGATGGGGAGTATAGAGATAAGTTAGCTTTAGACTTTGAAAACCTCCCGTGTTCTATAGGGTTAGACTTCGCTTTTTTTTTGTCAAAAAAGTTTCAGATTTACAGTCTAGCATACCACGTCTACGAAAGTCAGCAGGAAGTAAAGAGGCTGCCATTTATAAAAATAATTTTACTACGCTTGGGTGGCTTAAAACACTATATGAGTTGGCGGAGGCTCAAGTATTCAATAAGCCTGATAAAACTCCTATTGATAGTGTTTTACACGCAAATACGGGGGAAGTTTTCCAATATTTATCGTATCTTGCAGCGAAGAGTAACTTTGAGGTTGAAATCAATGAAGTTAATAATAAATAATCAATTATGAGTTATACAACTTTAAATCAAATAAATACGTCGTTCAATAATGCGGTAACAGCTGTCTACGGGTTAGACTCTTACTTAATGATAGATATTAGTGAGCTTAACGGGTATCACAATTTAAACTACCCATTGTGTATTATTGAGCCACCAAATTCGTCTGTGTCTAATATTAATAAAGCTTGGGAGGATTACGAAATATCTTGCTATATATTGCAAATTGACGACTCGGATACTCCTAACGTGGAGCAATATGATACTTGCACTCATTTATTTAGCACACTCTTAACTAAGTTAATGAAGCAGCAGGAGGGGGTTTATTCTTTTGATAAAGAGAGCGTTAGTGTAGAGAGGGTTAGAGATATAGGTAACGATAAGTTAATAGGGATTAAAGCCTCCTTTAACATCTTAATGCCATCTATTCTGATTGGTGGGTACGAGGTAACGGACTCATTAGCTGCGCAGAATTTATACTCATATTTTGATGCAGCATCAGGAGCTGTAACGATAGGATGGTCTTCTATCTCTTGGGCATCATCAAGTTCTGATACAAAGACGTTGGTTCACACTCCTCACTACAACACAAACGGAGCTTATAACCCTACATTCAGCTCTTTATATAAAGAGTTTATTTTTGATAGCAGGGGTTTGGGAGTTGTCGGCTTTGGCGAAACTCTACTTTTAGAAGATGTAACTTTTACTAATAAGAATTTTAGCATATTTTTAAAAGTTAAAATACCTAGCCCTACAACGACTTACGACCACCAAATATTTTCATTCCCAAAAGCACCTTTCACCCCAGACTATATGGCTTTAAAGTACATAGGGGTTGACACGCACGGGGGTGATACGGGTAGGTTGCAGCTTCAGACGGGGGATGGCTACTTCTTTGTAGCTTCACCTCACACAACCCCTTTCGGGGATGCTGAAAATTATGTTATCCTAGGAGTTGTTAATAACTACTCGGACACAAAAACCATTGTATATGTAGGTAATTCAGCTTACGAGACCGACATGGTTACAGACGAAACAATTACCGACGCAGACCTTCATATCGGTGCTGCACACTCTCCATATGGGGATTTTTCAGGGCTTAATGGTAGCTTAAGGAGTGTCGCTATTTACGATGAAGCAGTAACCGACAGTAAAGCTCAGTCAATTATTAATTACTTAAACGCTAATTAAAATGGCTTCAAGCAAGAAAGATGCAAGGGATAAGTTAAAAAGGCGTATGAGTTCCTACGGAGGCGCTTTAACTAAAAAGCTTAAAGAATCGTTAAGGGTAAGAGGTAATATTGCTCGTGGCGACTTAGAGAAAAGTATAAAGACTAGGAGTAAGTGGAATTACGAAAAAGGTAGATTTAGATTACTAACTCAAATGAATCTCTACGGGGTCTTTTTAAATAAGAATATGCACCCTAAAACACTACCTAACCTAGACGCTATACGCGCTTGGATAGATAAGAAGGGGATAGTGCCAAGGGAAGAAGATGGGGTTAGAACAAAAGAACAATTAACATACTTAATAGCGAGGGCTATTAAAAAAAATGGATTTGCCACCTACAACAAGCACGGTATTGGGTGGGTTGACACAGTTATAGATGACGAAATTAAAAGACTTAAAGGTCGGGTTAAAAAAGATTTAAGAGACGCGGTCAGGAACTTAGCTATAGAGACTTTAGATTTTAATAGAAAAAAATAAATTAAGATGAGCCATAATATACAAACAGTAGACCCAACGGGAACTTCCGACAATATCCAAACAACTAGTAGACCCATCTTTATTAGGTTTGAACACGCTGCCGACGTAGGAGAGCCTGTGGCTGCGGCGGTGCAAGCCGAAGTGAGCGTGGAGGTTGACGGGATTTGGAAAAAGGTTGGGGGAACTTTAGTTGCGAACAAAGAGTGGGATAGCAACTCTTTAGAGCCAAGCTTTGAGTTTGATATATCGGCAATGTTAGCTTCACGAATTGAGGATGCAACCTTCCCTATTGAGGATTTTAGCACTTCTACATCTGTATCCTCCTCTCACAGTAATACAATCGCTCAAACAGAGTGGAAGAGGATGATAAGGTACAAGGTAGAGGTTAGAGCTTTGTACGTTGACTCAGATACGGGCATCTTAACTTTGAATGAATCAGATAACGCTCTTGCTCATCCAGCCCCATCTGACTACAGATATGCTATAGGGGCGTTTCTACCTGACAGTGTTGTCACGTCGGATAAATACTCAAACCTCAACGTGGGTGAGGGATGGAATCTTTCCGCCGGTCATGCGTCAGAGTTTCAATTTCTAACTAACTGCCCCCCATCTTTAAGACGTAGAATATTCGTAGCGCAACCCATGGCTCTTTACGGATTAAATAACGATTGGTCAGGACCTACTGTAACGGTGGCGGCTAATCATTCTAATGACGCAGGGTCTCCTGTTGTAAATGACGAAGTAAACGCTTCTTTTTTAAGTAGTGGCGTTGATGATTTAAAATCTATAAACATAACCCCAACAGACCCTTATCTTTTCGGTACGTTGTCAGGCTCAACGGTAGCCGCTTGCGGGAAAGATTTCAGCTTATTTATGAGAACAGGTGCTATTAACGGGGTTTCATTGAATTTTGAATTAATAAATAGCGAAACAACATCTAACCCTAACTTAAGTAAAATTAAACCTGACGACACTGTTATTTATTTTATTAATGATTTCGGTGTTTGGGATTACTATATTTTTGATGGATTTTTAGATATTATTCATACTCACGAAAAATCAACATTCAAGAAGGGGGTTAAAGACTACACTTCTAGGCAGTCGTCTAGAACAGGAGTCTCTAGAGGGACTACTACAGAGACTTATACTTGTCGCACTCTAGTTAATAAAGAAGCTTCTATGTGGTTGTCTGAAATATTTAGAAGTAGAACGGTTTGTTACTATGATAGGCTTAAGTCTACCTTTGTGCCTGTAACAGTTGTGGATGGGGAAACTCACCCCTCATCTTCTAATAAACTATCTTTAGAACCTTTCTCTATGTCTTTCATTAAAGATACTTACACTATAAAAGGATAAATTATGGCGGCAAATATATTTGAAGTAATAACTAAGCACAGTTACTCAGCTTTTATACATACGTATATTCTTAATGAGTATCACGGATTCCAAAACACAGACTTTAAGTTTTGGAATTTTACTACTCACTATTTTAATTTAGCTTACTACGGGAATCCTAGTTCTTGGTTTCCTTACTCTACTAATCCTAGTCTAAACATATTAGATGGCGAACTTTTTTTTGACGGAAGGTTTGAGGCTTCAGGGTTTGAGGAAGCGTATTACGACGATGGGGGAGATTATTATTATTACTCTTTCTTAAAACCTACTGATTGGGTGGTTAAGAATTTCAGTGTAGACAATACAGGGTTTGATAATGAAGGGCTAGTTTACTCGGAGTTTAACTCAGACAACGATTATGATTATTACCTAGGGGATGACCGTAAGTTATATCCATCTTTAAACCTTCAATCGTCTATAGCAGCAACTTTTGGTAGCGAGATTGTAGACAACTCAGACTTTGGAGACTCCGACATAAGCCATTGGGATTCAATCGTACCAACTACAACCGTTAGCTGGCACGCTGGATTAGGGTTGAAGGTAGACAATGTAGCAGTAGGGGAAGTTTCAGAAGCACATACAACAGTATCGACAACTCCGGGGCTAAAATATTTATTAGCCGTAACCGCAAATATATCAACAGGGAATGTAACTAATAACGTAGGAGAGTTTAACAATACCTATTATTGGTCTTCCTCGGAGTTCGATAGTAACTACGCGTGGACCGTCTATTTCAGTAATGGTTACA
>Ga0066381_10000036_pt1 | contig 19334 bp, 19 predicted proteins | sample Knorr_S23_td_AAI_FD_70949 | JGI IMG/M metagenome (GOLD analysis project Ga0066381, IMG submission 70949) | Marine microbial communities from Southern Atlantic Ocean transect - Knorr_S23_td_AAIW_ad_876m_LV_B | ecosystem: Environmental > Aquatic > Marine > Oceanic | place: Southern Atlantic ocean... | reverse complement strand
ATCAATCAAATTCTTATCTTTGCAGTGCAGTGGATAAATTTGACTGATTGCTACCACTCTAAAAAAGGCTAAAGCAGTATTCCCCCTACCGCAAGCCAAAATCAGACTTACATTTAAAAACCTATTTAAAGGAACTAAATATGTCCTATTTTTTCACATCTGAATCTGTATCTGAAGGGCACCCTGACAAAGTTGCCGATCAGATTTCTGATGCCATACTTGATGCTTTCCTAGCTCAGGACCCCGAATCAAAAATTGCTTGTGAAACACTTGTAACCACAGAGTTAACTGTTCTTAGTGGTGAAATAAATTCCAATGCCAAAGTAGATTTACAAAAACAAGCTCGGGATGTAATTAAGAAAATTGGCTACACAAAACCAGAATACAAATTTGAAGCTGAATCATGTAAAATTATCTCTGTAGTACACGAACAATCTGCCGACATTAACCAGGGTGTTGTAGAAGGAAAGGGCCTACACTCAGAACAAGGTGCGGGAGACCAGGGTATCATGTTTGGATATGCCACAAACGAAACCGATAATTTTATGCCATTGGCGTTAAGCCTGTCGCATCTTTTACTTCAGGAATTGGCTGAGATCAGACGCGAAAATCACCCTGAAATGCATTATTTACGCCCTGATGCAAAATCTCAGGTTACAATCCAATATTCAGACGACAATATTCCTGAGCGAATTGATACCATTGTAATCTCTACACAACATGATGATTTCGATGAAGAACCGAAAATGTTATCTAAGATCAAACAGGATATCATCAATATACTTGTTGAGCGCGTAAAGAAAAAATTACCTGCTCAGATGACTAAACTATTCGATGATAACATCACGTACCACATAAACCCAACCGGTAAATTTGTTATTGGTGGGCCTCATGGAGATACCGGACTTACAGGTAGAAAAATTATTGTTGACACTTACGGAGGAAAAGGTGCTCACGGTGGAGGTGCATTTTCCGGTAAAGATCCATCTAAAGTAGATCGCTCTGCAGCCTATGCAACACGTCACATTGCCAAAAATCTAGTCGCTGCCGGAGTATCAGAACAAATTCTAATTCAGGTATCCTATGCCATTGGTGTCGCTAAACCCATGAATATTTTCGTTGACACCTACGGCTCTTCAAAAGTTAAACTCAGCGATAGTCAAATTGCAAAAAAAGTAGATGAACTTTTTGACATGCGACCTGCAGCTATTGTTGAACGTTTCAAACTAAAAGATCCAATTTACACCGAAACAGCAGCATACGGACATATGGGACGTAAGTCCGAAAAAAAGATCGTTTGTTTTGAAATTGAAGGTGGAAGAGAGATTACCAAAGAAATTGAAACATTCCCATGGGAAAAACTCGATTTTGTTGAAAAAATTAAACTCAATTTTGGACTTTAAAGCATGAATTTTACATACAAAGGGAAAAGCTATTCTATTGATCGCTATCCAAAATCTGAAAATAGATCCTTAAAGGCTTGGAGTACAGCCGATGAGCATATGCTCAACTACATTGTGGAAAATAATATTTCGCTTAACAAACCAATCGTGTACAACGATAGGTTTGGGTTTCTAAGTACTGTTCTTTCCGGACAACAACCAAGTACTGTTATCAACTTTAAAAGTCAGGAAAAAGCACTTGAAATAAACCTTAGCAACCATGGTGTTGACCTGAATAATATTTCTAAAATCAACCCTTTAGACAAGCCGGAAACTTCTTTTGATCTTGCACTAATCAAGATCCCTAAATCACTGGAACTTTTCCGAATGCAACTCGATCAGGTTCATAGATCCTTAGACGAAAATGCTGTAGTTGTCTGTGGTTTTATGACGAAATACTTCAGTCGTAAAATCCTGGATATTGCTGATGATTATTTTGAACAATGTGAACAATCTAAAGCCTGGAAGAAGTCCAGACTCCTCATTTTAAAAAAGAAAAAGAACATTGAAAAACAGGAATTAATAAACACCATTCCTTTTGCCGACACCAAAAATTTCAAACAATATTACGGTGTTTTTTCTGCTAAAAATATTGACTACGCAACACAATTTTTCGCCGAGAATATGGATGTAAGACTATCCGACAACAAAATCCTCGATCTGGCTTCCGGAAATGGTGTTTTAGCCCATGTAGCTTTAACAAAAAAACCTGATGCAGAAATTCATTTGCTGGACGATTCTCTCCTTGCAGTAGCTTCATCAAAAATGAATATCGACTCAAAAAAAGCCCACTTTCACTACAATGATACCCTGAGTGATTTTGAGAACAACACTTTCGATTTAATTATCTCAAATCCACCTTTTCATTTTGAACACGAAACAAATATTGAGGTCTCCTTAGATCTATTTAAAGAGGTAAAAAGATGTCTTAAAAAGGGTGGCTCGTTTCAATTGGTTACAAGCAATCATCTGAATTCTAAAACACACCTTTATAAACTTTTTCACAAGGTGAATATCATTGCTCAAAACGAAAAGTTTGTCGTTTATCATTGCGTGTAAACATTTACGTTGCTAAACAGAAAGAGTAACTATATCCGGATAAATTTCGTTGTAAAATGAAAATAACTTAATTTCATTTGATCTTAAAAATAAATCATCCCAAAGAAGAAACAAAACCCCTCAATATCCCAATATGCTTAAACGCTTCTTAATTTGGAGAGTTAAAAACATCTCTCACAAGCAGTTTATATTGATCATGAGCCTGATTGTAGGGGTAGGCTCCGGTTTAATCGCTGTACTAATTAAAAACACAGCGCACAACTTAGGAGACTTTCTCAGAGACTCTCTTGAAACAAGCCTTTCCAATTACACCCTTTTATTCTTACCTATTTTAGGAATTCTATGTACAGTACTATGGAATAAGTATCTGGTAAAAAAACCTGAAAGTAATGGTTTCCCTACCATTTTGTATGCCATAGCCAAACGAAGTGGTATCATGAAGAGACATCATATGTTTTCTTCAATAATTTCATCCATTCTAACTGCCGGTTTTGGAGGTTCAATAGGACTGGAGGCTCCGGCAGCATCAAGTGCTTCCTCACTAAGCTCAAACTTAGCGCGAGTACTCCATCTAAACTTTAAAGACCGAATGCTCTTAATAGGTTGTGCTTCGGCAGGAACTATTGCCAGTATTTTTAATGCCCCTATTGCAGCAATTGTCTTGGCTATGGAAATACTGATGCTCGACCTTACCATGGCCTCAATAATCCCTTTATTAATTGCTTCTGTTTCTGCTACAATCAGCTCGAGATTAATTACAGGTGATGCCTTATTATTACACATTGAAATGGTTGAAAGCTTTGAGTTAGCAGACATGCCCTTCTACATTCTTTTAGGAGTCTTTTGTGGACTGTTATCTGTGTTGTTTTCTAAGATCTTCTACCAAACAAATAAAACCTTAAAAAAGATCCGTCACAAAATAAACAGAGCGCTTTGGGGTGGTTTAAGTCTGGGATTACTCATATTTCTTATCCCTCCACTATTTGGTGAAGGTTTTGAAACAATTAACCTGCTACTTTCCGATCAGGGACAAAAAATATTATCGGGCAGTTTTATTGAAAATTATGTGTCTACCGAAATTGCCGTGATCACTTTGGTGTTCATTATGATTCTTTTTAAAACTCTTGCTACATCTATCACTATTGGGTCCGGAGGGATAGGAGGTGTTTTCGCTCCCTCCTTATTTATGGGCGCTGCATTAGGATATGTTTTTGCCAAATTCACAAACCACTTTTTTTGGCTTGATCTATCAGTAAGTAACTTCAGTTTAGTGTCTATGGCCGGACTGATTGCGGGGGTCTTACATGCACCACTAACAGCCATCTTTCTTATTGCCGAAATCACCAGTGGCTACGAATTATTCATCCCTTTAATGACAGTAGCCGCCATCTCCTATGTAAGTTCAAAATATTTTATCCCTCATTCACTATTCAATATGCAACTTGCTATGAAAGGTCAACTAATGACTCATAATAAGGATAAGGCAGTATTGATGCAAATGCAACTGGAAAAGTTAGTTGAGAAAAATTTCTCTTCAATTCATCCGGAATTAAATTTAGGTGAATTGGTAAAAGTGGTTGCAGAATCCAAGCGTAATATTTTCCCTGTAGTAGACCAAAACAATCTGTTTTTAGGGATCGTAACACTTGATGATATCCGCAAAGTCATGTTTGACCATAGTCTCTATGAACAAATAAAAGTAACAGACCTAATGCACCAACCTTTGGGCACGATTAAGCTCTACGAGTCTATGGACAAAGTAATGTCTAAATTTCATGCAACCGGAGCATGGAACCTAGCTGTAACCTGTCAGGGCGAATATATTGGCTTTATCTCTAAATCAAAGCTCTTTAGTAATTACAGAAGAAAATTGGTGGAATTTTCGGAAGAATAATACTAATTAATAATGACTGATTAATAATGAATTCTATACATCCAAGGCATCCTGACGCAACAAAAATTCTAATTGAGAACAGGCTCTGGAAAGTTTTTGGATTAACTCCTTACGATCTCTTCTTAAAAAGAAAACTTCGGCTGCATTTTCAATACTTTTTTGCATCGCTTCTCTAGGATAGGGTTTAGAAATATACTTGTATACCTGCCCCTTATTTATTGAGTTTATTACCGCAGAAATATCCGAATAACCGGTTACCAAAATGCGAACCGGGTCAGGATAATCATCAATAATGGATTCCAAAAACTCAACACCTGTAATCGCATCCATTCGCTGATCGGTAAGTACAATATGAACATTTTTAGTGGCAACAATTTCTCGTGCTTTATCGGGAGTAGATGCAATAAACACCTCAAATACTCTACGATACAAACTTTGAAAACTCTCCAACTCATCCCTTTCATCATCTAAATACAATACCCTTATCTTTTCTCTGGGAGATGTAAATGAGAGTATAAAAAATACACTTACGATGGCAGAGACAGCCTTTAATAACAACCTTCAATTGTATACAGAATTTGGAAACATTCCCGTTGTCAACAGTTATATGGGAAAACTTAATCAGGTTTTTACCAACTTAATAGAAAATGCCCTTGAAGCTATTCAGGAAAAACCGGAACTCAAGAACGAGTTTTTATTTATTAAAACGAGCCTAAAAAACAATAAGATCATCATTGAATTTAAGGATAGTGGAATAGGAATGTCAACAAAAACAAAGGAAAGATTATTTGAAAAATTTTATACCACAAAAAGCCAAGGTAAAGGTACAGGATTAGGCATGACTATATGTAAACGCATTATTGAAAACCATAAGGGTACTATTGAGGTAGAATCTGAGCAGGGAAAGGGTACAACATTTACAATTAGTTTGCCGGTTAAACATTAAGGTTCAGAGTTTATTCAAGGAAAAATAGATCTGAAGTAATTCTGTCGGCAAGTAACTTCCCTGAGTTGGAAAGGGTATAAATCCCTTCCTTTTCGATGACGTTTCCATTGGTGAGATGCGCTTGAATTTCTGCTTTAAAATAGGTGACAAAAGCAGTTGAGTGATTGTTTTCAATTTGATGAATATTACACCCCCACTTCGTTCTCAAAGAAGTCATTACATATTCATTATATCTATCTCTCTGACTTAAAACTTCTTCTTCTAAAGATAATTTACCTTGTGCTAATGCTTTTATATATTCCACATTGTTAGAAACGTTCCACAATCTAGAATTTCCAAGAAAAGAATGAGCAGAGGGGCCTAGACCCAAATAATTATCTTTTTTCCAATAAGAGCTATTGTGCCTACTATACCCATTGGGTTTGCAAAAATTAGAGATCTCATATTGTTCATAGCCATTCTTACTCATTTCTGTCATCAAAAGCTCAAATTGTATAGCACTCTGTTGCTCAGAAACAGGAGCTACTTTATTCGTTAAAATTTGATGATGTAATGCTGTTTTTTCTTCTACTGTTAGAGCATAAGAGGATATGTGTGGAATATTTAAATCGAAACTTGTTTTTAAATTCTGCAACCAATCTTCATTACTCATGCCCGGTGTTCCGTAGATCAAATCGATAGTAAGATTTTGAAAGCCTGCATTCTGAGTCATTTTTATGGACTTTAATGCCTCTTTTGCACGATGAGCTCTGTTCATAAAACGCAGATCTTCATCTCGAAATGACTGTACTCCTATACTAAGTCTGTTTATTGGGCTGGCTTTGAGTTCCGATATCTTTTTAAAAGTAAGGTCGTCAGGATTTGCCTCTAAGGTAATTTCTGCGTCTGCATCAATCGTAAAGCTTTTATACAACTTTTCAAAAATTATATCGAGTTCTTCCTTAGACAATAAAGAAGGGGTTCCTCCGCCAAAATAAACACTGGAAATAGGTTCATTGGCAAAAACCTCCTTACGCAATTCTATTTCTTGAATTATAGCCCTCACAAAATCAGCTTTCATTTTCATGGAAGTCGAAAAATGAAAATCGCAATAATTACAAGCCTGTTTGCAAAATGGTATGTGTAAATAAATTCCTGCCATTAATTCTTTGCAAGACTTATTCTAAAAGTCGTTCCTTTACCCGGTTCAGAATGTAAAATAAAAACCTGGCCTTTGTGATAATCCTCTACAATGCGTTTAACCAAAGATAAGCCCAATCCCCAACCACGTTGTTTCGTCGTATATCCGGGTTCAAAAACAGTCTTTAATTGGGTAGATTTTATTCCCTTACCGGTATCGCTTATATCAACAAAAGTTCTTTTACCCTGTTCTTTTACTTCTACTTTAATCTCTCCTTTTCCCTGAATTGCATCAATCGCATTTCGCATGATATTTTCAATTACCCAGCCGAACAACTGAGTATTTAACCCACTATAAGTTGCTTTTTTGCCAATATCCAGCCGAAAATTAATCTTTGCAGAACTACGATCTTTCATATAGTAAAAAGAACGCTGAACCACTTTATTTATGTCTTGTGAATGAAGTTCGGGTTGCGATCCAATTTTAGAAAATCGTTCCGTAATCATTTGAAGCCTTAAAATATCTTTATTCATTTCTAGGACAATGTCATCATTGCCCTCTTTATCTTGTAACAATGCTACCCAACCCATTAAAGACGATAGAGGGGTGCCAATCTGATGTGCTGTTTCACGAGCCATGCCCGCCCATATCTTATTTTGCTCGGACTTTCGAGAAGCACTAAAAGCTAAATAACCAATAATGATAAACAAGCTTACTACGATTAAAATCACATATGGAAAGTATTTTAAGCGCGTAAGTAAAATGGAATCCTTGTAATAAATTTTATTGCGTTTACCATCAGCGTATTCAAAAACAATAGGCTCATGATTTTCTTGCATCAAACGAAGCTGATTTTCTAAATAGTCTTTGTTTTGAGTCTTTTTGACCGGAAAATTCTTATCGTAAAGAATTTTCCCCTGATTATCTGTTAATATGACAGGAATCGTTTTATTGTGATTGATTACCTCAAAAACAAAACTGATATCCTCATCAAGATTATCTATATTGGTGGTTTGCTCTGTAGCTGCAGCCCAAATCTTTACTTTCGTACGCTCTTCCCTACTTAAATCATCTACCAAACTATTGGTGAACCACAAAATAGCCACTCCTATGATGAGTGCACAAAGCATTAAAAGCCGTTTACTTATTTTCTTTATTTTAAAGTTCGAGATCATTATTCAAAAACGAAAATCGTCTAGCATTATTGCGACCTGGCATTTTCACATAACACAAAAGTATGCAATGAAGCATCTGCTTTTATATCTGACAAATGTGAAAATACTAAAATTATCGGCTATAACATGCGTAGAAGTTCAAGCTCTTTTTTATCAAGATGTTTCCAGGAACCTCGCTTCACATCTTTTTTGGTAAGATTTCCAAAAACTACACGGTCTAGGTGCATAATTTCGTAGCCTAGACTTTCGAATATTCTACGGACAATCCTATTACGTCCAATGTGTAATTCTATCCCTACCTGATTGTGAGGAGATCCTTCAATATAAGACACCTGATCTACCGGAGCAGGACCATCGTCTAAGCTTATACCGTTTACAATGGCATTAAGATGATGTTTTGCTAATTTTTTATCTAGAGTAACATGATAAATTTTGCGAACACCATGCTTTGGATGAACAAGTTTTTTTGCTAGATCACCATCATTGGTAAACAGCAATAAACCTGTCGTATTTCTATCCAGCCTTCCTACTGGATAAATTCTTTCAGAACATGCATTCTCTACCAACTGCATAACTGTTTTACGCCCTCTATCATCCGAAGTTGTGGTAATGAAATCCTTAGGCTTATTTAAAAGAACATATTTCTTCTTCTCTCCCCGAATCGTTTGCCCGTTAAACTTCACAAGATCCGAAGGTGCTACTCTATAACTTAAATCTGTAACTACCTTTCCATTAATAGTAACAGCTCCGGCAGTAACGTACTTTTCAGCCTCTCTACGAGAACAAGTCCCGCCTTGAGCTAAAAACTTATTGATACGCATTTTGTCGTCCGGAATACTATCCTCTTTTGCTTTACTGAATGAGGTATTGGTACGCTTTTTTACAAATTTTGAATCCCCTTTTTTATTCTCAGCTGCTCGTCTGCGATCCTCACGACGCTTTTCAGAATCAAAGTGACGATTCTTCTGATCAGCTGCTTTTTGGCGCTCATCTTCTTTGTAGGCTTTCCTTTTTCCTACTCTTTTCTCTGACCTAAAATTCTTTTTAGACATGTTCAAAATTTCTGCAAAGATAGAAATAGATACGGAGATATTACTATAAAGCTTAACCTACTACAAACTTCAGGCTAATACAAATAATGGCCAAAACTAGCTTGTACTACAATAATAGCTAGATTTGCAACAAATAATACGCTATGATTCAAAATAAATCGGATGAACATTTCATGAAAGAAGCCCTTAAAGAAGCCCAAAAAGCCTTTGAGATAGACGAAGTGCCTATTGGAGCTGTAATTGTTTCTGACGGAAGAGTAATAGCCCGTGCCCATAACCTTACCGAACGATTAAATGATGTTACCGCCCATGCCGAAATGCAAGCTTTTACTTCAGCTGCAGAATTCCTAGGTGGAAAATATCTTCATCAATGCACTTTATATGTTACCATAGAACCTTGTGTGATGTGTTCCGGAGCTTCATACTGGACCCAATTAGACAAAATAGTTTTCGGCGCTAAAGACGAAAAACGTGGTGCAAGTAAATTGGGTGTAAAACTCACCCACCCAAAAACCAAGGTGGAAACCGGTGTATTAGAAACAGAATGTGCAGAGTTAATGCAAAAATTCTTCAGTCAAAAACGCTCATAAAAAAACAGCTATCAATGATAGCTGTTTTCACTTTGATTTATTAAACCAAATAAATTAATTGCTTCCCCTCAATATAGATCATTTGGCTATAAACGAATATAACGAATAATAACGTACCGTGCAAATCATAAATGTCCATACTTCAATATGTTATGACTAAGTTCGCTTAATTCTTAATGACCTTAGGGATGCGAATATAATCGGTATCTTTTTTAGGTGCATTTTGCAAAGCATCTTTCTGAGACACCTCACCTTTTACTTTATCCTCGCGTAAAACATTCGTCTCAGCACTCATATACACGAGAGGCTCAACACCTTTAGTATCCACTTCATCTAGCTTGGCAACAAAATCTAAGATCTTTTCGAAATCAAATTTCATTTTTTCCTTAGAAACATCATCAAACTCTAATCGTGATAAATGAGCTAAATGCTCAACTAACTTATCATCTACTTTCATAATCTGTTAATTTATTGTCTATAATAGCGTGAACATCACTTTTAAACTCCTGCAAGCTTTCTAAGTTGTAGGTGCCTGCTACGATTGGTTTATGAACATATACACGTAATTTCCCCGGTTTACCACCTAAATGCCCACAGGGAAATCTTTTCTTGTTATCTGCAAAAGTTACCGGAACTAAGTCGACACCCTGCTCTATAGCCATTCTAAATGCTCCCGACTTAAATCGATTTAATTTAGTTTCAAAAGAAGGAATCCCACCTTCGGGGTAAATTGCAATTCCTATCCCATTGGCAATACGATTCGAAGCATGTTTGTATGCATTATACGAACTTCTATTATTCGAGCGATCCACTAAGATCATCGTCTTTTTATATACCCAACCAAATAATGGGATTTTAGATAGTGACTTTTTTCCTATAAAAACAAAAACTCCGGGCATTACCGCAAAGGTAACAGGTATATCTATATAAGAAACATGATTAGGGCAAATAATATAAGGCTTTGATGGATCTAAATCTTCTTCAAACTCCACCTCTAAACTAAAACCGGAACACATCAGGATAAAACGCGACCACATTTTACACATAAAATGAAAGGTGTTATACCATTTCTTATTCAATAATAGAGCCCATAAAAAAGGGAAAAATAAAATAAGACCAAAGAATACGATCATAGCAAACCATATTCGCCAAACTATCTGCACAAAGTTGTAAAGTATTTTCACTGGACAAAAATATAAACTTTTAACGAATAGGAATTAGAAAGATGTCAAAGCCTTTTCTATTTTTACAGTCTAAGACATTAAGTAAAAAAAAATGGCAAGAATACTTACAGGAATTCAAAGTAGTGGTGTCCCACACCTCGGGAACCTATTGGGAGCTATTATTCCGGCAATCGAATTATCTAAAGATCCTAAAAACGAATCTTTATTTTTCATTGCAGATATGCACTCTTTAACAACCGTTCGCGATGCAAACTTATTAAAAGAAAACACCTATGCTACAGCTGCCGCCTGGTTAGCCTTTGGATTTAATACAGACAACAACCTTTTCTACCGTCAATCTGATATTCCGGAAGTATGCGAATTAATGTGGTATTTAAACTGTATTAGCCCATATCCTATGTTGGCAAATGCTCATTCGTTTAAGGATAAAGCTAGTAAACTCCATAATGTAAATGCAGGTTTATTCACCTACCCTGTCCTTATGGCAGCCGACATTTTACTTTATGATGCTGAACTTGTGCCTGTAGGAAAAGATCAAAAACAACACTTAGAAATGACTCGAGATATTGCGGGGGCTTTCAACCATACTTATGGAGAAACACTAATTGAGCCCGAATCACACATCGATGAACGCGTCATGATCATTCCGGGTACCGACGGACAAAAAATGAGTAAGTCTTACAACAACTTCATCAACATATTCTTGCCGGATAAGAAGCTACGAAAACAAATTATGGGGATTCAAACAGATTCAACTCCGATGGAAGACCCAAAAGAAACTACCAATTGTAATGTGTTCAGGCTTTATAAATTATTGGCTTCTGATGAACAAACAGCTGAAATGGAAACCAATTACAAAGGTGGGAACTATGGCTATGGACATGCAAAACAGGCATTATACGAGCTAATCATCGACAAATTCACAACAGAAAGAACCCGTTTTAATGAATTAATGGACAACAAAGAACTCATTGAAAAAGAACTTCAAAAAGGAGCCGAAAAAGCTAGAATTATAGCTCGTGGAGTTTTAGACAGAGTAAGAACAAAAATGGGATATTGATAAAAAAAGTGATCAGTTATCAGCTTCCAGAGCTAAATGGAATTTGCTTACCGATCCAAATGAAGTATTTCAAATGGATTACTGATTACTAATAAATCAAAAAGCGACTTACCTCTTCAAAAAAGTCTTTAGGGTTTTCAGCATGCACCCAGTGTCCTGCATTAACAATTTCAACAATTTCAGAATCCGGAAAATGTTTTTCTATGAGTTCTTGATCTTCTGAATTAATATAGTTTGAAGTTTCCCCATCAATAAAGAGTGTAGGCTCAATAAATACACCATCATCTATAAGTGCCTCTCCTATATTTTGGATTTCTTTCGACAAAACTTCCAAATTGAACTTAAAGCTTAATTCTTCCTCGGTCTTCCAATACAAATTCTTTAACAAGAACTGACGAATACCTACTTGCGAAAAATGTTCTGATAAAATCTCATCAGCTTCCTTACGTGATGCAACCTTAGCATTTTCCACAGCATGTAAACCTGCTAATATTTCCTGATGATGTGGTGCATAATATTTTGGGGCTATATCTACGACAACTAACTTCTCCACTCTTTCAGGGTACTTAGTCGCAAACAACATGGCGGTTTTACCCCCCATAGAGTGTCCTAACAAATAAACTTTATCTAAACCCTGTGCATCGATATACTGCAGCAAATCCGAACACATAAGCTCATAGTTATGCTCAGCAGCATGAAACGATTTGCCGTGATTACGTTGATCTACAATATGGGTTTCAAAAAACTGACCAAATTTCTTTGCCAAGCCTTGCCAGTTATCAAGCATACCAAAAAGACCGTGTAAAATTATCAGAGGCTTGCCCTCCCCAAAAACTTTTGAATGAAGAATATTAGCCATTTAATCGAGCTAAATACATTTGAACTGTGTTTTCTAATCCGTAGTATAAAGCATCCGAAATTAAAGCATGCCCAATAGAAACTTCCATTAAAGCAGGTACACTTTCGGTAAAATACTTCAGATTATCTAAACTTAAATCGTGACCTGCATTTAAACCCAAGCCTAACTCTTTTGCCAAGATCCCAGCCTCAACAAATGGTTTAACGGCAGCCTTCTTATCACTCGGATACATATCAGCATAAGGCTCAGTATATAATTCCACTCGATCAGCGCCTACAACTTTAGCCCCTTCAACAAAATTCAATTCAGTGCCCACAAAAATAGAAGTGCGTATGCCTGCGTCCTTAAAATCAGTAATTACATCAGTTAGTATAGACTTGTTTTTAATCGTATCCCAACCAGCATTTGAAGTTAAAGCTCCCGGAGGGTCGGGAACTAAAGTTACCTGTGCAGGCTTTACTTCTTTTACTAAGTCAATAAACACCTTGTTAGGATAACCTTCCACATTAAACTCTACAGTCAAAGCAGAACTCAATTCTCTGACATCGTTATAACGAATATGTCGCTCATCCGGTCGTGGATGTACCGTAATACCCTTTGCACCAAAAGACTCTATATCTTTTGCTACCTGGAGTAAATTGGGTGTATTGTGCCCTCTCGCATTTCGCAATGTGGCTACCTTATTGATATTTACACTTAATCGTGTCATAATTATAGATTCAACCCGGCAAAGATAGGTATTAGTTGGTGGTTGGTGGTTGTTAGTTGTTGGTTATTAGTTGTTGTCACCCGGAGCTTGTCGAAGGGTTGGTTGTTGGACAAAGCTTAACTCAAAACTTTTTACTAGTTAACTAAGAATAACAAAAAGCAGGTGGTAGGAAGACTAAAAAGCACTAAGTTTGTAATTAAACGATATTAATATGATTGCAGGAGATTTTATACAAAGCGAGATTCCAATGCTCCATTTGTCGGATCATGTTTCTACAGCACTTAATTTTTTTGACGATTATAAGCTGAATCAGATACCTGTACTTGGACCTGAAGGATTCCTTGGTTTAATTGACGAAGAAGTGGTTTTAAACGCTCCGCTCAATTATCATCTTGAAGATCTAAAAAAGCACTTAAGCAAACAGCGAATTACCGATGAACAAAATTTATTTGACGCTTTAAGTTTTTTTAGAAATGGAAAACTATGCATTCTTCCTGTTGTTGATAAAAACAATAAATATCTAGGCTGCATTCACGAAAGAGATCTCCTTCAGAAAGTCTGCGAATGGCTAAAAGTAGCAGAACCGGGTGGCATACTCCATATTGAAGTAAGTATGCGAGACTATAGCTTGGCGCAAATAGCACAAATTGTAGAAGGTAATGGAGCTAAAATATTGAATTCCTTATGTCTTCCACATTCATCTAACTCAAAAATGATTGAGGTTTTAATAAAAATTAATCAAGAAGAATTATCGGGAATCATTCAAACTTTTGAGCGTTATGAGTACCAGATCATCGCATCATTTCACAAAAATATTTACAAAAAAGGATTAGATGATCGCTTTGATTCTTTTATTCGCTATCTGAATGTCTAAAGATGAAAGTAGCAGTTTACGGAAAACAATTTCAACAAGAAGTCGCTCCATTTGTTCACGAACTCTTTATTGAACTCGAAAAAGCTAATATGGAAGTGTTGGTTTACGAACCATTTTACAACTTCCTTTCTAAGCAAATTAATCTTAATCTTTTTTTGGGAACATACAATTCCTATAATGAATTAAAAGAGGGTATTGACTTATTTATCAGTGTAGGAGGCGATGGTACCATCTTAGATGCAGTCACACTTATCAGAGATACCGAAATCCCAATTATTGGAGTAAATACAGGTCGCTTAGGATTCTTAGCAGATGTTGCTAAAGATCAAATTCCTAAAACGATAAAACAATTAATTAATAATCATTTTAGTATAGACCAACGTACTTTAATCAAACTTGAAACAGAGCAACCAATTTTTGGTGACTTAAACTTTGCACTTAATGAGGTTGCCATCTCCAGAAAAGATACCACCTCAATGATTACCATAACAACCTATATCAACGACCAATATCTAAATTCTTATTGGGCTGATGGGCTTATCATTGCCACTCCTACAGGCTCTACAGGCTACTCACTAAGTTGTGGCGGGCCTATTGTTATGCCGGGTTCCGATAACTTTATCATCACGCCTATAGCTCCACACAATTTAAATGTACGCCCTCTCGTTATTAGTGATAAATATGAAATCAAAGTAAAGGTTGAGGGTAGAGCAAATCAGTTTTTAGTGGCACTTGATTCCAGAATCCAAACTATTGATGCGGGCGTCGAATTAATCATCAAAAAAGAAGGGTTTAAAATTAATATGGTAGAGACTGATACTCAGGACTTTTCTAGCACACTACGCAACAAGCTCCTTTGGGGCTTAGACAAACGTAATTAAGCCTCATAAACACAAGGAAATCACTATATTTGCAGCCTTTGTAAGAGGAGAAATCATGACTAAAAAAATCCTTATCACACTTTTACTCTTTATTTCAGGAGTATCACTGGCTCAAAAAAACGAGTTTGGGGTGTTTTTAGGTGGTTCGGGTTACCATGGCGATATTGGTCACGACCAAATCGGTGGAGTTCTTCTCCATCAATCACCCGCCATAGGATTTATACATAAAATTAATTTTCACGACTATCTCAGCTTCCGATCAAGTCTTCAAGTCGGTACAATAAAAGCGGACGATGCCCTGTCTAAACATCCAAACACACAAGCGCGTAATCTGAGTTTCCGATCGCGAATTATCGATATAAACATGGGCTTCGAATTTAACTTTCACAGGTTTATGATCCGAAAAAGAAAAACCATTTACAGCCCTTATGTTTTTGCAGGACTTTCTTTTTTAGCTTTTAATCCACAAGCACAAAACAACAATGGTCAGTGGGTAGACCTCCGGGATCTGGGAACTGAAGGACAAGGAACACCTGCATCAAATATCGATAAATACAGTCTTAGCAATTGGGCTATTCCATTCGGTTTGGGCTACAAAGCTAATCTTGGAAAAAAACTTGCCCTGAGTATTGAATGGATCTGGCGCGCTACACAAACGGACTATTTAGACGATGTAAGTGGATATTATGTAGATGAAAACTACCTGTCGGAAGAAGCTACAGAAATGGCTAATCCGGGTGTCGATGTGGTCGCAGGTAAAACAAGAGGAAACCCAAACAATAACGATTGGTATAATTTTACCGGATTTACAATAAGTTATAAAATTAAAGATAAACCAAAGAAATGCCCTAAGGCATTACTACCTTAAATGAATAATATGTTAAAAAATATTAATAAAGATAATATTCCGGAACACGTAGCCGTTATTATGGACGGAAACGGACGATGGGCAAAAAAAAACGGACTTCTTAGAACAATTGGCCACAAAAATGGCGTAAAATCTGTCCGAGAAGTTGTTGAAGCATCTGTAGAACTTGGCATTTCTGTACTTACACTATTTGCCTTTTCTACAGAAAATTGGAATCGCCCTAAAGCTGAAGTGAGTGCACTTATGGAATTGTTGGTATCTGCTTTAAATAAGGAACTTCCAACATTTCAAAAAAATAACATTCAACTTCAAACCATTGGAGAAACAAATGCTTTACCAAAAGGTTGCCGTGAAAAATTGACTGAGATTATAAATGAAACTTCCGGAAATACCGGGCTTAAGCTGGTTCTTGCACTAAGTTATAGTTCAAAACTAGAAATTATAAATTCGATAAAAAGTATCGCACAAAAAATTTCAGACAAAACGATAAAGCCTGAAGACATTAATGAATCTTTATTCGCTAATGAACTTTACACTTCAGATTATCCAAATCCCGATTTACTAATCAGAACAAGTGGTGAATATAGGATCAGCAACTTTTTATTGTGGCAAATAGCCTATGCAGAGTTGTATTTTAGCCCTAAATTGTGGCCTGATTTTACGAAAGCTGATTTTTTAGAAGCTATCGTTGAATATCAGAACAGAGAACGAAGATTTGGTAAGACTACCGAACAGATAAAAAATTAAAATGAAAAAAACACGCTTTATAAATTGTTTACTCCTCTTAATTTCGAGCTCTTTATGTGCTCAAATCAATATAGGAAACAATCTGAATAACATATCTTACGAAAGACCGGTAGAATATGAGATCGGTCAAATTACTGTAGAGGGAATACAAAATCTGGATAAAAATGCCATCATTACCTTATCGGGATTAAACGTAGGAAACAAAATTATGGTACCCGGCGAAGACCTTTCAAAAGCCGTAACAAAATTATGGGCCCAAAATTTATTTGCCGATATCCACATCGATGTTAGCAAGGTAATGGGAAACAAAATTTTCCTGGAAATTCATCTTGAAGAACTTCCCAAACTTTCAAAGTTTGGCTTTAATGGAGTCTCAAAATCTGAAGTAGACAACCTCAGAGATAAAATTGAATTGGCACGAGGTAAAATTGTTACCGAAAACTTAATCAACAACACCAAACACATCGTTCATGAATATTTTAATGATAAAGGTTTTTTAAACACGAACATTGAAATTAACCAAATTGTTGACACCAATAGTGTGTCAGGTATTATCTTAAATATCAATGTTAATAAAGGCGAAAAAGTTAAGATCAATCAAATTAACATCTTTGGTGCCAAACAATTTTCTGAAAAAAAATTAAAACGTCAACTTAAAGAAACAAAGGAGAAAAAATTCTACCGAATTTTTAAAGCCTCTAAATTTTTAGATGAAGCTTTTGATGCCGATGTGGAACAAATTATCAGTCTTTACAATGAAAAGGGCTATAGAGATGCTCGCATCGTCAAAGAAGAGATCTTAAGTGTTTCTGAAAATTTAATAGACATCAATCTCATCATTGAAGAAGGTATTCAATACCATTTCAGAAATATTGATTGGTTGGGTAATACAAAATACAATTCAAAATATTTGGACCAATTGCTGGGAATTAAAGCCGGTGACGTTTATGATGAAAAGATGATGAATGAACGCCTGCAAATGAGTATGTCTGGGACAGACATTAGCTCTTTGTACATGGACGATGGTTATCTTTTCTTTAATATTGACCCAGTAGAAATATTGGTAGAAGAAGATTCTATTGACTTTGAAATTAGAATTTACGAGGGCAAGCAGGCCACCATCAATAAGGTTTCTGTTGTTGGTAATACCAAGACCAACGAACACGTAATTATGCGCGAAATAAGAACGAAGCCGGGAGAGCTTTTCCGTCGTTCAGATATCATTCGTTCGCAGGAGGAACTAAATCGACTAAATTATTTTAACCCTCAAACACTTGGTGTTACGCCAAAGCCAGATCCTCAAACCGGGAATGTGGATATTGAATACAGTGTAGAAGAAAAACCATCTGACCAGATTGAACTGCAAGGGGGATGGGGTGCCGGACGTGTTATGGGAACTCTTGGATTAACATTTAACAACTTTTCTGTAAAAAACATATTTAATAAAAGTACCTGGAGCCCTTTACCTTCCGGAGACGGACAGCGAATATCACTTAGAGCCAGCTCCAATGGTTCTTACTACCAAAGCTACTCTTTCTCTTTTACAGAACCCTGGCTGGGAGGAAATAAACCAAATTCTTTAACCTTTTCTGCGAATCACTCCATACAAGACTATAGTACAAATGTAGTTGATAACAAAATGGATATTACAGGAATTAATTTGGGGCTAGGAAAAAGGTTACGTTGGCCGGATGACTACTTCTCAGCGAGTCAGTCCATCAGCTTCCAACAATATCATTTAGAAAATTTTAGTCGTTCAATTGCTGGTTTTAACAATGGGATATTTAAAAACATCAACTACAGAACCGTTCTTTCCAGAAGCTCAATATTCGACCCTATATTCCCAAAAACAGGTTCTAAATTTACCTTTACAGGACAATTTACACCACCTTACTCTCTGTTAAATAACAAAGATTATTCGACCATGTCACCAGGCGAAAAACATGAGTGGCTGGAATACTTTAAAATTAAATTTAATGGAACCTGGTACGCCAATCCTTTTGCTGATCTGGTCATTAAAGCTCATAGTGAATTTGGCTTTTTAAGTACCTATAATTCTGAAGTTGGTGTTCCTCCATTTGAACGCTTTGATGTGGGTGGTAGTGGTCTTACAACAGGATACAGTTTAAATGCGAAGGAAATGGTTGCTTTAAGAGGTTATACTGACCACTCTATTTCAAATCACCTTGATGCAGAAGGTGGTGCCAGCATTTACGCCAAATACACCCTTGAGCTACGTTACCCACTATCGCTAAACCCAAGCTCTACCATATACGCAACGGCATTTGCAGAAGCAGGAAATGCTTGGGGGTCCTTCAGAAACTTCAATCCTCTTGAGGTAAAAAGATCTATGGGTATGGGTATTCGTATATTTATGCCTATGTTTGGTTTGCTAGGCTTTGATTTTGGATATGGTTACGACCCCTTACCGGGTTCACTTGAAAAGAGTGGCTGGCAAACACATTTTACCATTGGTCAACAATTTTAATTTATATAAATTCGCTCTATGAAAAGGATTCTATTAATAATAAGTATTTTCATTTTTACGGGAAGTAGCCAGGCTCAAAAATTTGCCTATGTGGACTCGCAATTCATCTTAGAACACATTCCGGAATACAAACAGGCTAAAGAAGAAATAGACAATCTTTCTTACCAATGGCAGGAAGATATTGAGGATGCTTATCAAAGCATTGATAAACTTTACCGCGCCTATCAAACAGATAAAGTCTTGCTTACCGACAAAATGCGTCAAGATCGCGAAGACGAGATCATTCAAAAAGAAAAAGAAGTTAAAGAACTTCAACAACAAAGATTTGGTACGGACGGTGATCTGTACAAAAAACAAGAAGAACTTATCAGGCCTATTCAAAACCT
>Ga0066381_10000024_pt1 | contig 20347 bp, 18 predicted proteins | sample Knorr_S23_td_AAI_FD_70949 | JGI IMG/M metagenome (GOLD analysis project Ga0066381, IMG submission 70949) | Marine microbial communities from Southern Atlantic Ocean transect - Knorr_S23_td_AAIW_ad_876m_LV_B | ecosystem: Environmental > Aquatic > Marine > Oceanic | place: Southern Atlantic ocean... | reverse complement strand
TGCTGTTATTCCAATTTGCTCGTTGGTGTGGCTCCAGTTAATGGTATAAGGCTCTACTCCTCCAGATATAGAAATGGTCGCCTGACCATCGTCACTATAAGAACAGCTTGCATCAGTTCCCTGAATATTCAAAATCATTGTTAGGTCAAGGATTTCAGACACTCCATATTTTAATTGGTAGTCTGTCTCGAGGAATGAATAGGTGAAATTAATGTCATTTGGGGGCTCAATTTTAAGAATATAGTTTGAGTTTTTACCCGGGCTATACAAATTTCCATCTGCACCCATTTCAATTTGCCCAATACCATGATATACTCCGATACTGAAGTCAAAGATGGAATAGCTTGTTAACGTGTTGGTATTAAAATCATATTGATGCAAATTATTGTTGTTTACGTCCTTGCTAGTGACGTATAATTTACTGCCGTCTGGAGAAAATTCAGCACCATAAGCATCTTCAACGTCTAATGTAGTGAGTAATGAAGCACTACCAAGGTTGTCGTCAAAATCAAAAACAGCAACGTTTATATCAGTAAACTCATTTGTTCCACCAAAATTAGAAGGGCTTACTAAAACAAGCTTTCCTTGATGATAATCTAACTCCCCCCTGACATCTTGGATGTCGTTATCAAAAGGAAGTGTTGATGAGTCACCAATGCCGGAATCACTAATTTCAAAAACCTTAATTCCTGTTAGACATTCATAGGTGACAAGCCAGTAATTAAGAGTGCCGGGTTGTTTTACTATTTCTAGACCCTCTCCGTAATTCGTGTTGCCACCAAATGGAGTGTTTAGCTCAATAACATTTCCCATTCCTCCGTCTAAAGACACGTCAACGATAGAATAATACAAAGAGGAACAACCGCCGTGATTGTATATGATATAATATTGGCTGGGCTCACCAGGAACAGGGCAAATATTAAATTCTGCAGAAGTATTAAACGTATTCATCCCCATTGACCCATCCATTACAGTATTATCTTCCCGAGCAACCCAACCACTAAGAACAGTAAACAGAGCAGAGCCATTAACCTCTATAGAGGCGATGCCTGTTTCACCCCCCATAAGACCGGTATAGTTTAGGGAAGGAGCTGTAGTAGAGAAACTCAACGTGGTGACGTTGTCATAACTATTAAAAATTAAATTAGACTGTCCGTTTAGCGAAAAGCAAAAAATTAACGGAAGTAGCAACAGGAAAATTTTCATTTAATATTTTTATGTTAACAATCAGATTTTCAATAATATTGACAATTAAGTTAGCCTATTTTATTGAGAATAACAACGAGTCGGAGGGAAAAAGAGGTGGCATAAAAAAACCCCAATTTTAATTATAGAGGGGGTGGAGCGGAGTGGTGCAGCAAAGATTCTAATCGGCCCGCAAAGGTTTTCAGTTCTTTGCTTTATCAACCGAGTGGTAGCACCATTAAATATGGTGTAAATATAAATACATACATCTTATCAGTCAAAGAAAAGCGAAACGAATTTAGTTTTGCTGTTGGTGAGCTTCATTTTGGAATTGATTTTTAGCAAGTATTTTAAATAAAAAAAAGACCCACTTACTCAGTGGGTCTTTTTTTTGTGGTGCTACCAGGATTCGAACCGGGGACACAAGGATTTTCAGTCCTTTGCTCTACCAACTGAGCTATAGCACCTCATTATTGTGGCAGCAAATATAAACACAAGCAATTTATCTATCAAAGAAAAAGCGAGATTAATTTGCATTATTCATACTTTTGGGAAATAGACCTGATTTATGGATTTAGTAATCGACATAGGAAATACACGCATTAAGTATGCAGGCTTTATAAATGAGCAGCTACAAACAAAAGGCTATTGCATTGAACCTGAGTTGGAGAACTTACTGAAGACTTTCTCAGGAAAGGTGAACAGTATTATGCTAAGTTCCGTGAAGCCAGTTTCTGAGGCATTGTTGTTTGAGGTTAAAAACTGTTCTTCAAAAAGCTTTGTTTTGTCTTCGGAAATGGAAATGCCCTTTAAAAATAGTTATGAATCACCAAAAACAGTGGGTGCAGATCGACTTGCTTTGGTCGCAGGAGCGATGTTTAGGTTTCCAAATGAACCCACTTTAATAATAGATGCCGGCACTTGCATGACTTTTGATTTTATTGACGCAAACACCACCTATCATGGTGGGGCTATTTCTCCGGGACTACAAATGCGGTTAAAAGCTTTAAATGCTTATACGGAGATGTTGCCATTAGTAGATTTGCAACCCCCAAAAGACCTTATTGGAAAAAACACCAAAGAATCGATTCTTTCGGGCGTAGTTAATGGTATGTTAAAAGAGCTGGATGGTATAATAGATGCATATAAATTGCGTTATCCCGAGATGAAGATTATCCTTACTGGGGGCGATTTGGCATTCTTTGATAAGAAATTAAAAAATAGCATCTTTGCCGATGCAGACACCCTACTTAAAGGGATGTATTTTATACTGAAACAACATGCAAATAAAAAAATATAAAAACCTACTATTTACATTCGTTTGCTTACCCCTAATTTCTTTGGCACAGCAAAATACAATTTCTCCCTATTCAGCTTTTGGAATTGGAGAGGTTCAGAGTCAGGGCTTTGCTTTGAATAGTGAAATGGGAGGTTTGGGTCTTGCTTTAAGACCTAATAGCAATTTAAACCCAATGAATCCGGCATCATTAAGCGCCTTATCCGTAACCTCTTTTGAAGCAGGGGTAAATGGTTCTGCCATGTTTTTATCTGATAACACTTTATCTCAGGAGCATTTTACCTCTACCATGTCCTATTTAAGTTTAGGGTTTCCAATAAAAGAAGGCTTTGCTGTTAGTGGGGGCTTGCTTCCCTATAGTTTTCAAGGTTATGAGATCTCGCAAAACTTTAATTGGTCTAGTGATGGTGATAGTTTAAATTATAGTGTTAACCATAATGGGTCGGGTGGATTGAACAGGTTTTATATTAATTTTGGAGTAAAGGTTGCTAAAGGTTTGTCTGTTGGTGCTACCGGATCTTCAGTTTTTGGGACTTTAAATCAAAAGCGCGATCTGATATTCGAGGATGATTATTTGCTGAATCGCAGAGATAACAGTTCGTATCATGTGAGCGATTATACGTACGATTTTGGCGTTCAATATCAAATGGATTTGGAAGATAAGCAATTAACGTTTGGAGCAACTTACAGCCCTCAGGCTAACTTAAGCGCAGACAATGAAGGGGCCATTTACACGTATGATATTGTTAGTGGTTTAGCGGGAGGTGAAGGGTTTGTTCTAGAGAGAGTTAGAGATACTTTTAAAGTTTTTGGAAGCTCTACGAACGGCTTGGTGTTGCCAAAATCTTATGGTTTAGGATTGGCCATGGAAAAAGAAGATCATTGGCTTATTTCTGGAGAGTACGATTTTAAAGAATGGTCACAATTGAGCCTTTTTGGATTGTCTAACCCTCAGCTTAGTAACGCATCGCAATATAAGATTGGTATGTGGTGGATTCCAAACATTCAGGACGTACACAATTATTTGAAAACAATCCAATACCGGGCAGGGTTTAATTACAATACAGGATACCTTTCTGTTTCGGCATTAGGAAGCGAAGGGCCTCAAACAGAAATTACAGATATGAGTGTAAGTATTGGTTTTGGTTTACCAATAAAACGGTCTAAAACAACCGCTAATTTGGGCGTTCAGTTTGGTAAGAGAGGAACAATGGACAGTGGATTGATAGAGGAGAAATACATAAAGTTTCATGTAGCGTTTACTTTCAATGACAAGTGGTTTACTAAACGTAAAATAGATTAAGAACAAGTATTATGAGAGCGAATTTATTTTCTTTATTAGCACTAGTTGTTTTTTCATTTAATGCATATGCACAGGATGAAGCTGAGCTTTTGAAATATGGAACAGATAAAGAAGCTTGTGAGCAGAACTTGTCCATCTACACAGAATTTTACAAGCAGAAGAATTATACAGACGCGTATAAACCATGGGCCTATTTGTTTGACAATGCACCCAAACGAACAAAGAACATTTATCTGCACGGACCTAGGATTTTAAAAGGAGTTATTAAACTTGAAGCTGATGCTACACGTAAAGGGGTATTGGTGGATTCATTATTGATGATTTACGATCAACGAAATACTTTCTACCCGGGCAAGGAAGCTTACGTTATTGGAATGAAAGGTGCTGACATGTACAAATACATGAAAAGCTCTACAGAAGGCCTGCAAGCATCGCATGAAGTTCTTCTTACTGCATTTAACATGGCTGGCAATCAAAGTACGGCCAGCGTGCTGAATTACTACTTTATGGCGACCACAAAATTGGTGCAGGCTAAAGTTTTAAAAGTAGCAGACCTGATTGCTTTATTTTCAGACCTTTCGGGAGTAATTGCTTATAAAGAAGCAAAATTAGCTCAGGATATTTATAATGCGGAGCAAAAAGAAGCATTGAGCTCTAAAGAGCAAAAGATTTTAAGAAGGAATAAGAAAGAGCTTAAAACTCTAGGTGATGTAAAAAGCAACTTAGAGAAAACGCTAGCACCACATGCAACATGTGAAAAGCTTGTTGAACTGTACACGAAAAATTTTGAAGTCAATAAGGAAGACATCGCCTGGATGAAGCGAGCGGCAAAATTGTTGAATAAAAAAGAATGCACAGACTCAGACATCTTCTTCGCGATTTCTGAAACACTTTATAATATCGACCCATCACCGGCTGCAGCTGCCAATATGGGTATTCGCTCACTAAAGCGTCAGGGCTACACCAAGGCTGTTGAGTTTTATACCTATGCCCTGGATAATGAACAAGACGACTTAAATAAAGCACAATATGCTTACCGTTTAGCGCAGACTTACGGGGCGATGAATAAAAATAAAAGTGCAAGATCGTACGCCTTAAAAGCAGTGTCTTTTCGCTCTGGTTGGGGGGCTCCTTATCTGTTGATAGGAGATTTATACGCGAAAACGTCTCGTCAGTGTGGCGAGTTGAAAACAGAATTCTTGAAAAGAGTTGGTTATTGGGCGGCAATTGACAAGTATGAATACGCTAAAAGGCTCGACGCCTCGGCAAGCACTAAGGCAAATGAAAGAATTCAGAAATATACTGAGCAGATGCCAAGCAAAACAGATATTTTTACGGAAGGTTTACTAGATGTACCAACATATAAAATAGAATGTTGGTATACTGAAACGGTAAAGGTTAGAGTTCCTTAATCGGTTGTTGCTTGTCGATTGACAACACTATATTATTAGCAGAAGCTAAAGAAGACATGAGGCTTAAAAATAGTCATATCGTAAAAAGTATTGTTGTTTCTTTTGGAACGGCAATACTTTTTTCCTGTCAAACCAATCCGCAACAGATGGAAGAATTTTCTAAAGAAATAGACGAGCCGGTTATGTCTTCTCTTGATGTAGAATGGTTTTATACAAAAAACGGTGAAGCTTCATTTAAGCTAAATACACCTAAAATGTTTCGTTTTGAAGGGGAAGAACCTTACGTAGAGTTCCCTCAAGGTTTAGAACTACATTCTTTTGAACAGGAAGGAGAGCAGGACGCTTATCTTAGGGCAGACTATGCGATTCAACAGATGAACGACAAGTTGATTGAAGCTAAAGGAAACGTCCTTTTGCAAAATGCTAAAGGCGAAAAATTAGAAACAGAATTCCTGATTTGGGATGAGCTGAAAGAGCGAATTTATACCGAGGAATTTGTTAAAATTACCAAACAAAGACAGGTGATTATGGGCGAAGGATTTGAGTCGGACATATATTTTAGTGAATATACCCTTAAAAAGAGTAGAGGAATTATTAACTTGGAACATGCTGAATAAAGCCCAAAAAATATTTATTGTTTTATGGTTACTCTTTGCCGTCTATACTTTGATGGACGCTTTGTACCATATATTAATCATAGACAAAGTTGCTAAAGGGTTTATGTTTTTGGGAGTTTCCGTGTTTGCTTACTTTATGCACAGACTAAGAAAAAAACAATATTCAAAATAAGAATAGTTGTTGGAGTATAGAATTCTTATGATAAAATTAACACCCGTGCCTTAGAGTTAAACAAGTAGGTAAGCGTAAAATTTTTGTTCTTTTGTAAGGCAGCAACTTACAATAGATTAACATAAAACACCTTAATGGACCCTGATAGTCTACTGATTATATTATTATCGCTTTTGTTCTCTGCCTTTTTTTCGGGAATGGAAATTGCCTTTGTAGCCTCTAATAAGTTACACCTCGAGCTTATGAAGAAACGAGGTGAGTTTAATGCTCGTATTCTTTCGCCTTTTTTAGAAAGCCCCTCTCGATTTATAGCCACAATGCTTGTGGGAAATAATATTGCTTTGGTTGTTTATGGGATAGAAATGGCCAGAGTATTAGAGCCATTTATTCGTCAGTATACAGCCACAGATAGTTTGGTGTTATTGTTCCAAACCATATTTTCTACCGCTATTGTTTTGGTGACGGCCGAGTTTATACCCAAAGTACTTTTTAGTTTAAATGCCAATCGTTTTATTCGTCTTTTTGCTATTCCCGCCTGGCTTTGTTATTACGTTTTGTATGTCGTTGTTTCTTTGGTGGTAGGGATTTCAAATTTTATATTGAAACACATTATACGAGCAGAGCAATTAGACGAAAAACCTGTTTTTGGACGTGTTGATCTGCAGCAATATTTGAAAGAACACACAACAACACAGGATGATAAAGAGCTTTTGGAAACAGAAATTCAAATATTTCAAAATGCACTCGATTTTTCTACGGTTAAAGCCCGGGAGTGTATGATTCCGAGAAATGAAATTGTTGCCATGGAAATAGGCGAAGATATTACTAAGTTGTGTGATAAATTTGTGGAGACAGGGCTCTCAAAAATTGTCATCTATAGAGAAAATATCGATCAGATTATTGGGTTTACACACTCTTATGAGCTTTTCAAACAACCTACAGAGATTAAATCGATTTTATTGCCAATAGCCTTGGTTCCGGAGACGATGACAGCAAATGATATTCTTAATCTTTTTATAAAAGAGCGCAAAAGCATTGCTTTGGTCGTAGATGAATTTGGAGGAACCTCCGGCTTGCTTACTGTAGAGGATATTGTAGAAGAGATCTTTGGAGAAATAGAAGATGAGCATGACGTGGCAGAACTTGTAGAGCTTCAAGTTTCTGAACAGGAATTTATTTTTTCGGGACGACACGAAATTGATTATTTGAATGAAAAATATCACCTAAAACTTCCCGAGTCTGACGATTATGAAACGCTAAGCGGGCTGATTGTTCATTACTGTGAGAATATCCCACAATTAAATGATAGAATTGATATGGATGGTTTTAGTTTCGAAATCTTGAAAGTCGAGCAAACAAGAATTGAAAAAGTACACCTTTTCTGCACACCTTAAGAGGTCTATTTTTCAAGAACTTTTGTATATTCGCTCACTTGATTAACGAAAAACACATTTATAATGATATCACTTGACAAACTCAGAAAGCGTTCCGGTCTTCTTGTTGGAGGAATTGGGATTGCTATGGGGGCATTTCTTTTAGGAGATTTGATGAGCTCCGGAACTTCTTTGTTCAGCAGTGCACAGGGAGTATTAGGAGAGGTAAATGATGAGGTTATTGACTATCGTGAATTTGAAACTGAGGCACAGAACATAGACCGTATTTTTAGCGGACGTCAGGATCGAAATGGCTTAAGAGACAATTTATGGGCAGATAAAGTAAACGAAGTCATCATGGGCGAACAATATGCTGATTTAGGACTTTCTATCAGTTCAGAAGAATTAGCAGGCTTGACTTTTGGATACAAAGCCGGAGAGATGTCGGCTACGGCACGACAATTTTTTGGAGTTTCCGGACAAGATGTTACCTCTGCACAATTGGCATCCCTGATCCAACAAATTCATGATAACGACCCACAGCGATGGATGTATTTTGAAAATGTGATTCGCAAAGAGCGTTTATCACAAAAATATAGCAGCCTGATTCGTCAGGGTTTAATAGCTTCAAATATTGATGCTGAGGTGTATTACAACGAGCAGGGAACTCAGGCTAGCGGCCGTTACGTGTTTAAACCTTTTGATACGAATGTTGAGGTAAGCGATTCAGAAGCTTCTTCATATTACAATGCACACAAAGAAGATTTCCCTCAAAACGCTTCTCGCGAATTGACTTTGGCAATTTTTGACATCCTTCCTACACAGGCGGATAAAGATGTTATTATAGCACGCCTTACAGATCTTATTGAAGATAAAGTTGTTTACAACAAAACGGCTAAAGCGAATGAAACTGTTGAAGGCTTTAGAAATACAAATGACGCACAATCTTTTGTAGATGCTTACGCTGATTCTTCATTCGACCCGACTTTTTACGCTGAGGGACAACTTTCCCCGGCCATTGAGTCTGTAATGAGAAATGCTAAAGTAGGGTTTGTCTACGGACCTTATGAGGAAGAAGATAGCTATAAAGTAGCTCGTTTAAATGCGCGTCGCAATGACTCTATTCAAGTTGCGATTATTGACATGTCTATGGACGCTAGCGAAGAAACGTCAAACGAAATTTATGCTCAGGCAAGCGAAATGGCTGTTGCAACAGATGCCGAGAGTTTAGAAGTTTTAGCAGATGAGAAAAATGTTGCACTTACGACATCTATCGTTCAAGATGCCGACCGTTCGGTTGCAGGACTTGGAGAATCGCGTAACCTAGTTTTTTGGGCTTACAATGATAAAACGGAGCTAAACTCAGTAAAATTAGAAGATCAAAACAATCGTATTGTTGTTGTGATGTTAACGGATATCTCCGAAGAAGGAACGCAAGATTTAGAAGAAGTTCGCTTTCAGATAGAAATTGCTGTAAAACGCGAAAAGAGTGGAGAAGCTTTAACGGAAGAGTTTAATAAGCACCTTTCAAATGCGAGCAGCATTGATGATCTGGCTGCTGCGATGAACCTTGTTCCGGAGCAGGTAAATACCACAGCTTTTACCACGAATGCAATTCCGGGAGGTTTTGAGCCGAATGTTGTAGGGGCTTTTTACGGAATGGAAGAAGGACAAATATCTAATCCGGTTATTGGTAATAACGGAGTGTATGTTGTGTCTGCGGATGACTTTAAAGAATCTTTAGCACCGAAAAACTACACGGCCTTAAAGAAGCAATTAGAAAGTCAGCTACAGCCTAGAGCGAATGTTGAAGTATTTAATGCTTTAAAAGAATTAGCTGATATTGAAGATAATAGAGCGAAGTTCTATTAATCGTTTATTGCATTTAAAATATCAAAGGCCTTCTCGAAAGAGAGGGCCTTTTTATTTCTACAAGAAATCAGGATTAGTTTTTAGTAAGACTAGTTTTTGTCAAAACGGCCATCAGCCATCGGTCAGAGAATCTAAGAAGCCAGAGAAGAGATTGTTTTAGTCAAAGCCTACTTCATCAAAGACTTAATCCCGTAATAATAAACCTCTTCACAGGGAGTACATCCTGCCTCCATCATCTTAAACATTTCTGAGGAACGACTTACATCGTAACCTTTTTTTGAGGAGTAGAATTCAGCATTTAGTTCAGAAAACTTAAGCAATCCGGAGGCCAATTTGGCAAAGGTATCTTCGGCAAGAAGCGAAGGAGCATTTTCGGCATTTACCGAAAAACCTACCATATTAATTTTTTCTTCTCCACAGCGAAAAACCTTTAAATACTTTTCGTCGCGGTGTTCCAGGAATTTAATTTTCTCCAAAGATTTTTCCCAAACAATGTCGCTAAAAAGGCCGATTATTTTTTCGGCTTCCTCGGGCTTATCTGCTTTTATCTTTGCCCAATCTTCGCCGGTAATGGTGTTGGCAGAAAGGAATTTGATAAAATCGTCCTTCAAAGGCTCTAATTCTTCAGCACTTAAAATTCGATACTTCATAATTCAGTAAAAAGAGAATGTTAAATCGTATGCGAAGATACTTTTTTAGAGGGTCTTATTTTTCTTGAGAAAACTTTTTGTGGCGTTTTTTGTACGGAGATGTTCAAGATAGTTCCCGGAAAGCATGATCTGTTTGGCCGGCATTGCTTTTGAAATTAGTAAGTTTGCAGAAATAAAAACCCAAACCATGTACACAGGATTAAAACATTTACACAGTTTTATGCCGTATTTATTGTTAACGGTATTGATTTTGGCATTAATAAAATCATTTGTTGCATACCGAAACAATCAGCCACATACAGAGGCACATCGCAAAAATGGATTAATCGTTTTGATTCTTGCTCATTTGCAATTTGTCACAGGATGTGTGTTGTATTTTATTAGCCCGATAAGCACAACAGGCTTGAATGATATGGGAGCAGCTATGAAAGATTCTACATTGCGTTTGTACGCTTTAGAGCACCCCTTAATGATGATCCTAGCGATCGTGTTTATCACCATGGCATATTCAAAATCAAAAAAAGATATTGCTGACAGCCTAAAACACAAGGTAAAGTGGGTTTACTACCTCATAGCATTAATTTTAATATTAAGTAGAATTCCCTGGTCAGTATGGCCATAAGCTCAATTTATGTCCCAAAAAGTAGAAATTAAACCTACCGGAGAGAAAGCCGTTTTAGTTGGAGTAATCACCCAATTTCAAGACGAGAAAAAGTCGAAGGAGTATTTAGATGAATTGGCTTTTTTAGCTGAAACTGCTGGTGCCGAACCGGTAAAGCGATTTACCCAAAAGGTGGCTAAGCCAAACCCAAAAACTTTTATTGGTTCGGGTAAAATTAATGAGATCGCAGAATATGTTGAGGAGCACGACATTGACATTGTGATTTTTGACGATGAGCTGACGCCTTCTCAATTGCGAAATATTGAAACGGTATTTGGCGAACGTAAAATTCTCGACAGAACAAACCTTATTCTTGATATTTTTGCGGGTAGAGCTCAAACAGCTCACGCCTGTACTCAGGTAGAATTGGCGCAATACGAATACTTATTACCTCGCCTAACCCGAATGTGGACGCACCTGCAGAAGCAAAAAGGTGGGATAGGAATGAAAGGGCCGGGTGAAACCGAGATCGAAACCGACAGACGGATTATTCGAGAGCGAATTTCGCTTTTGAAAAAAAAGCTCAAAACCATTGATAAACAGATGGCTACCCAGCGTAAAAATCGAGGGCAGATGATTCGCGTTTCTTTGGTGGGTTACACCAATGTTGGAAAATCCACGATTATGAATGCTTTGAGCAAGTCTGAGGTATTTGCTGAAAACAAGTTATTTGCCACCTTAGATACTACCGTTCGTAAAGTGGTAATTGAAAACCTTCCCTTCCTACTTTCTGATACAGTGGGCTTCATTCGTAAATTGCCTACGCAACTGGTTGAATCTTTCAAATCTACCTTAGATGAAGTTCGAGAATCGGATTTTCTAATCCACGTGATTGATATTTCTCACGAACATTTTGAGGAGCAGGTAGATTCGGTGAATAAAATTTTAGACGAGATTCAAGCTTCAGATAAACCGAGTTTAATGGTGTTTAATAAGATCGACCTATTTTCTTACACACCTAAAGAAGAAGATGATTTGACTCCGAGAACACGTGATAATAACTCACTTAAAGACTGGGAAAAAACCTGGATGTCGAAAATGAATAATAACTGCATTTTCATTTCGGCACACAAGAAGGAAAACTGGGACGAATTTAAAACTACAGTTTACGATCTGGTGAAGGAAATTCACGCCCGACGCTATCCGTACAATAAGTTTTTGTATTAGTGATGAAAGTTAAAGCTGACTGCTGATACCTGATTACGGCATCATAATTGAGGATACATTCGTATCTTTGTTATTTATGATTCAAATTAAGTCTTACATATTACGAATTCAGGCAGTTACATTAGCCGTTTTTGTTTCGATGCTTAGCATGGGCTTCACCTATCATTGGGAAGTATGTATGCATGCGAAAGAAATTACGGTTTGTGAGGTCTTAGAAGATAAGGCTTCCTGTTGTCACATTACGCTTACAGAAGCACCCCAGTGTTCGTGTGCTGATATGGGTGATAATGCTTGCAACCTTTCTTTTAGTAAGTACATACAATTTGATTTTGAGGTTCTGACAAGTGATGTTGAAGACCTTGTTTCAGAGGTAGACTTTATTGCTGCAAATAAAATTTTAGTTCCGGTAAAAGAGCATAATTCTTTAAAAGGTACAATAGCTGATTACAGATTGCCGCCACCAAAATCCGGTCGGGATATTCTTTGCTTTACTCAAACCCTCCTTATTTGATAACTTTTTTAAGCAATCGACCTTAGAAAAGAAATTCATTTAATTTTGATTTATTATGAGAAAAAATCTCGTTCTACTATTAAGTTTAATAGTGGGAGTAAACCAACTGTATGCACAGATCGATCATTCTGATTATGAGATAACAGGTTTTGTATTTGAGCGTGATGCACAGGGCAAACTAAAACCTTTGCCGGGGGCGCATGTATTTTGTGTCAAAGATCAGCAAGGAACGGTTACCGATGTTCAGGGAGCCTTTGTAATTCAAACAGATCATGCCTACCCGCACCCCATAATGGCCAGTTTTGTAGGTTATGAAAGTGATACCATTGAGGTAAAAAAAGCAGGGGAAATACAATTTATTTTGAGCTCGAAAACCCTTGATGAGATCAAGCTTCTGGACCGTCAAAAAACAAATGCCAAATCGCTGTTACAAGTAAAAAACGTAGAATGGATCTCGGCATCAGAATTATATAAAGCAGCGTGTTGTAATCTTTCAGAAAGTTTTGAAACGAATCCGTCGGTAGATGTAAGTTTTACAGATGCCATTACGGGGGCTAGGCAAATTCAAATGCTTGGTTTGGATGGTGTTTACACACAAATTTTATTTGAAAATATGCCCCTTTTAAGAGGGCTTTCAGCATCTTACGGCTTGAACTATTTGCCGGGATCCTGGATAGAATCCATTCAGATCGCTAAAGGAACAGGTTCGGTAGTAAATGGTTTTGAGTCTTTGAGTGGGCAAATAAATGCAGAGCTATTTAAACCTCAAACAGCAGATAAGATTTTTTGGAATACGTATTTGAATAGCGCCGGAATGATGGAAAATAATTTTATTTTTTCTACTCCCGTAAAAGGAGATTGGCAAACTGCATTGTTAGGGCATTACTCTTATTTGGGGAAATCAGTAGATCATAATGACGACCATTTTGCTGACGATTTTCAAACCAACAGAGTCTCTTTATTGAACAGATGGGAATATTTGGGATTTGATAACCGCCATATTATGTTTGGTTTACGGTATTTAACTGAAGATAAATTGTCCGGACAAATAAGTGCTGATGACCCTGATACGGATGCGTTTGAGTTTGCCAGACCTTACGAAGTTGACATGCATACTGAGCAGGCAGAATTCCATTCTAAAATGGGATTTATTTTTGATAAACCCGGAACAAGTTTAGGGCTTATTAGCTCTTTGCGTTACCACAATCAGGAAACGAGTTTTGGAACTTCGCGCTATTCGGGGATGCAGCAGAGCATGTATTTAAATGCTATTTATCAGTCTAATTTTGGCGATGATTCGAAGTCTTACAAGTTGGGCATGAGTTATTATGGAGACAACTATCAGGAAAAGCTAAAACTTCGAGCGAACGATGAAGGGAGTTATGAGCGTTATGATCAAACCCTGGGTGCTTTTGGAGAATTTCAATTCAAGAAATGCGTTCGATTTTCGAGTATTTTAGGAATGCGTGCTGATTATTCCAGACAATGGGGAATGTGGTACAGTCCACGTTTGCATTTGCGTTACAATCCTTTAGAGAATATGGTGCTTCGTGCATCTGCAGGAAGGGCGCATCGACAAGCTAACGTGTTGGCAGAAAACATTTCGTATTTCTTTAGCTCAAGAGAATTGGAAATGGATGATTATGAGGATCTGGAAGCAGAAAAAGCCTGGAATTATGGATTTAATTTCACCTACAACTTTTACTTGTTAGGTAAGGAGTCCACATTTAATATGGACTTTTATCAGACAGACTTTGAAAATCAAGTAGTTGTAGATGTAGAGCAAAGCCAACGAATAAAAATGTACAACCTAAATGGAGCGTCATACTCTACAAGCTTACAGCTGGATGCAAGTATTGAACCTGCTGAAGGCTGGGAAGTAAAATTTGCTCAGAAGTGGAATGAAACGAAAACCACATATGCTACTGACGCTTTGACAAGTACTTATGTTCCTTTCGTTGCGAAATATCGATCCTTAGTTCAGCTTTCTTACACCAGTTGGCAAGACAAGTGGGATGTAAACCTAACCCTACAAAATATTGGACCGAGCCGAGTGCCGGCACAAGGTCTGGGCGAAGAGTTCGTAGAAGAGTTTTGGTCGCCGAATTTCAATTTACTTTCCGGACAGCTTACACGTCGATTTAAAAAGTTTGAGTGGTATTTTGGGGTTGAAAATGCATTAAATTATTTGCAGGACAACCCCATACGCAGTGTGGATAACCCGTTTAGCGAGAATTTTGATGCTGCAATGATCTGGGGCCCTGTAATGGGAAGAAAATGGTACTCGGGAATACGAGTACGTATTAACGATTAAAAACAAAAGACATGAAAAATGTTGTTTGGATAACATTAGTGATGCTGTCAACGATGACGACAGCCCAAAATAAAAGTAAAAAAGTTGAAACTGCGAAGATTCAAACCAGTGCGGTTTGTGAGATGTGTGAGGAACTTATTGTAGATAAAACATTGGTTTTTGAAAAAGGATTGAAGTTCGCCCAGATGGATGTGGAAACAGGAATCTTAACGGTTCGTTACAGAAACGACAAAACATCTTTAGAACATATCAGATCGATAATCAGTAAACTGGGTTATGCTGCCGATTCTGTGAAAGCCGATTCTGTGGCCTATGAAAATTTACATTTTTGCTGTAAAGCACCTCACGACTGAAGAATTGACAACAACCAACAACGATCAACCAACAACTAATTAAAAAGCGTTTGATAGATCTCTTCAATTTTACCGAACGCCATTACTTTAATTGCAAATTTTCCCGTTTCTACTTTATTGTATCGAGAGATAAATATTTGCTCGAAACCTAATTTTTCGGCTTCCAGAATTCGTTGTTCAATTCTTGTTGCGGGACGAATCTCTCCCGAAAGACCAACTTCTCCTGCAAAGCATATTTTGTCGGAGATTGCCACATCTTCATTCGAGGATAAGATGGAAGCGACCACACATAAATCAATAGACGGATCGTCAACTTTAATACCTCCGGTGATGTTTAGGAACACATCTTTAGCGCCTAACCTAAAACCACATCGCTTTTCTAAAACGGCAAGCAACATGCTTAATCGGCGAAGATCAAAACCTGTAGCACTACGTTGAGGAGTGCCGTAAACGGCAGAACTCACCAATGCCTGGATTTCAATGAGCATCGGTCGCATACCTTCTACGGTTGCCGCAATGGCAGTTCCGCTTAGAGCCTCGTCTTTTTGAGAAATGAGTATTTCCGAAGGGTTGTGAACTTCCCGCAGTCCGTGGCTTACCATTTCGTAAATACCAAGTTCTGCAGTAGATCCAAAACGGTTTTTTTGTGCTCTGAGAATTCTGTAAATATGGTTTCGATCGCCTTCAAATTGGAGAACCACATCGACCATATGTTCCAATATTTTTGGTCCGGCGATATTTCCATCTTTGGTAATGTGTCCAATCAGGATAACCGGTGTAGCGGTTTCTTTGGCAAAGCGCAACAATTCTGCCGCCGATTCTCTTATTTGAGAAATAGAGCCTGGCGAGGAATCGATGGTTTGTGTATGTAAGGTTTGAATAGAGTCGATAACAACCAGATCGGGCTCTAAATTGTGGATGTGTGTAAAGATGTTTTGAGTGGCAGTTTCGGTAAGGATGTAACAGTCTGAAGCTTCTTCGCCCAAACGTTCGGCACGCATTTTTATTTGCTTATCGCTTTCTTCTCCTGAAACATAAAGGGTTTTACAGTTTTTCAGGCTTAAAGCCAGCTGCAGCATTAAAGTTGACTTTCCAATTCCGGGTTCGCCACCCAAAAGAATCACTGCCCCGGGAACGATCCCCCCACCTAAAACGCGGTCCAACTCAATATTGTCAGTTTGTATTCTGGTTTCGTTTTCTAAGGAGATTTCGGCAACTTTCAGGGCTTTTACTCTATGTTTTGACTCCGTCTTGGCCCAAACTTTAACCGCTTCTTTTTGGATGACCTCTTCAACAACCGTATTCCATTCTTTACAAGCACTACACTGCCCTTGCCATTTTGGGTGTTGTGACCCGCAACTTTGGCAAAAATAAGCCGTTTTTACTTTTGTTTTAGCCATCTATCTTTTAATGATCTTATCTATTAATGTTGAGCTGGAATAACCCGGCACAAAATCTATGGTGCAAACTTCGCCACCATTTTTTAGCACCATTTCATGCCCGACAATTCCTTCGATGGTGTAATCGCCTCCTTTTACAAGAACGTCTGGTTTTATCCGGGAAATTAAGCCTATTGGAGTTTCTTCGTCAAAGAAAATGACAGCGTCCACAAACTGCATAGAAGCCAGGATATGTGCCCTGCTTAATTCGTCTTTTATCGGTCGTGTGAGCCCTTTTAGCCTTTGAACGGAGGCATCTGTATTTAGTCCGACAATTAGCTTGTCCCCCAGGTCGCGGGCTTTGGCTAAATAGTCAATGTGCCCCAGGTGAAGTAAGTCAAAACAACCATTCGTAAACACAACTTTTTGATCGGTATTACGCCATTTTTCCAGTTGTGATTCTAATTCCGGTTTTGATAAAATTTTAGACTGAAGGAGCTTCACTTGCTTCATTGCGAACTGCTTTTCTTTTAGCGAAAGATAAAACAATTGCTGCAATAATTCCTGTGATGATGATCATTATTGATTGAGCTGTATGGATTAATACAGCAAGAGTTATTCCTGTCGTTTCTGAAAGGCCAATACTTACAATTCCCAGCGTTACTGCAGCGTGATAAGGCCCCAAACCTCCCTGCACCGGAACGATCATACCCAAACCACCAATAACCATAATGTACAAGCCGTCAACCAGAGTTAAATCTGAAGTTTCGGGCATACTGAAGAAACATACATAAGTCATCAACAGGTACATGATCCAGATTAGGAGTGTGTAAACTGTAAACAACCCTTTTTGTTTCATGTAAAAAGCCGTTTGAAAACCTTCTTTAACCCCTTTGCCGAGAGAAATTACCTTTTGGTAGAGCTTACTTTCTTTTAATTTTTCACGGAAAAAATACAAGCCTGTTGCGATTAGTACAAAACAAGAACCAACGATTAATTTAGTGTTTGTTACTTCCTCCGGACCACTCTCACCGGTTACCGAACCAAAGAAGGAGGTGAGCTCATTAAATTTTAAAATAAAACTCATGGCGATACAAAGGGCTAACAGAATCAAATCGATAGCTCGTTCTAAAAGGATCGTTCCAAAGAGCTTGTTTACCGGAATGCCTGTAACTTTGTACAAACTTGTGCAGCGAACCACTTCGCCGGCTCTGGGGAAAATTACATTGGCTAAATAACCGGCAGCAATAGCATGTGTTGCATGACTTGTACTGGTCTTGTATTTCATGGTTTTGAGTAAAAGGATCCAGCGCAAAGCCCTAAACAGGTAGGCAACGTAGCCTAAAACCATTGAAAAGATCAGGTATTTGTATTCTGCATTTTTCAAGTCCTCCAACATCTTTTCCAGATCCTTATCCTTGAATACCACATACAAAATGAGAGCACCCAGACTTAAAAAGAATAGATATTTTAGGAAAGAAAGCAGTTTGGCCTTCATGCTAATCTAAAGTGTTAGTTTCTTCATTCGGAAAGATCAAAGTAGGTTTAAACACCTTAGCTTCTTCGAAAGGCATCGTTGCGTATGTAATGATAATAACGATATCGCCGGGTTGTACTTTGCGAGCGGCAGGACCATTCATGCAGACCTCTCCAGAACCTTTTGCCCCTTTAATGGCATAAGTTTCCAAACGCTCTCCGTTGTTGATATTCACAATTTGAACTTTTTCCCCTTCGATGATGTTTGACGCTTCCATCAAATCTTCATCAATAGTGATACTTCCGATGTAATTTAAATCGGCCTGGGTAATTTTAACCCTGTGAATTTTCGACTTTACTACCTCTATTTGCATGGCGCAAAGATAATCAAAATGTTTGTCAGACCCTCATTTTAATTCATTTCTAATAGAATGTTGTCAATTAAACGAACGGAACCGGCAAAGACCGCAATGCAGGCAATATGCACTTCATAATCGGACCATTGTGTTGATTTTTGCAAACGATTAGGATCAGATATTTCGAAGTATTCAAGTTTTAGATCAGGATCCTGTTTAAATTCTTGAGCGATCCATTGTTTTAATTCGGAGATAGATTTTGTATTTGCCTGTTTTTTAACATGCAAGAGCCTTTGGTAAACTCTGGGGGCGGCAGTTCGGTGTTTTTCACTAAGAAGCATGTTTCTAGAACTCATTGCTAAACCATCAACCTCTCTTAAAATAGGGCAGGGAATAATTTCAATACGCTTGTAATTTTGGCTTGCAAGTGACCGAATAATCGCTAATTGCTGAAAATCTTTTTCACCAAAATAGGCTTTTTGTGGTTGTATGATGTCGAATAATCGCGAAACAACCAGAGCTACTCCCTCAAAATGTCCCGGACGGGTTTCCCCTTCCATCACCTTATCGAGATTGCCAAAATCATAGCTTTTACCCGCAAATCCTTTAGGGTAAATTTCGGTTTTTGAAGGCGTGAATACCACGTCGCACCCCGTTTTTTCTAACAAGGTCAAATCTGCATCAAGTTGATTTGGGTATTTCTCTAAATCTTTTGCATCATTGAACTGTGTTGGGTTGATAAAGATGGAACACAGGCTCATATCGTTCTGTGAAATAGCTTTTTCTACCAGGCTGATGTGTCCTTGATGTAGAGCTCCCATCGTAGGAACAAACCCCAACGACTTATCCTTTGACGCTTTGCTTAGAAAAATTTCTAATTCGGATACACTCGAAATGATCTTCATCTCTCTTATTGTTCAGTAATAATAGGGGTTAAAGCTACTGAAAAACTCAATAAATTGGAGATTATTTCGTAGTTTTGCGTCTTCATTTAAGATTAACCGAAAGATTCCTCATGGCCAAGAAAAGAATATTGTACGTTTCACAAGAAATTTCTCCCTATTTACCGGAGAATGATTTGTCTAAGACGGCTCGGTTTTTACCTCAGGCAATGAATGAGTCCGGAATTGAAGTGCGTTTGTTTATGCCTCGCTTTGGGTGTATTAATGAAAGAAGACATCAACTACATGAAGTGATACGTCTTTCGGGGATGAACCTTATTGTTAATGATATTGATCAACCACTTATCATCAAAGTTGCCTCTATTCCTCAAGCGAGAATGCAAGTTTACTTTATCGATAATGAGGAGTATTTTAAACGCAAATTTACAACGGAAGATAAAAAAGGGAAATTTTATGAAGATAATGATGAGCGCGCTTTATTCTTCTGTCGTGGCGTCATAGAGTCTGTTAAAAAATTAGGTTGGTCGCCCGACGTGATACATTGCAATGGATGGATGGCAAGTTTTCTTCCAATGTATTTGAAAAAGTTTTACCATGATGATCCTATTTTTGAGAAAACTAAAATTGTAGTCTCATTCTACGATCAGTCTTTTGAAGGTGCTTTGAGTAGTGGATTAACAGACAAATTAAAATTTGACGGATACAGCGAACAGGAAGTTGCAGGATTTGAAAAAGCAGATTTCAAAAAATTGACAGAAACTGCAATAAATTATTCAGATGCCGTTGTTAAGGGTAGTGAAGAACTTGACGCAGAGACATTAAAGATAATTGAAGGGGCTAAATTGCCAACTTTAGAGTATTCTAATGGAGAATACAAAGAGCAATACAAGCCTTTCTATGAAACCTTATTTGAGGAATAATATTTTTATGAAACATTTACTTCGACTTGTAGCCGTATTGGCTATGGTCACATTTTTTTCAGCTTGTAAAAAAGATTGGAATGAATTGGGTTCACAATTAATCGTATCGGATAATTTGGAAGTTTTGTCTTTTGATAATCAGCAGATAAAAGTTTCTATTGTAAAGGAAGACTCTTTGAGCTCTTTGAATACGCCTACCTCTTTTATTGGCTCCATAAATGACCCTTATTTTGGACGCACAAATGCTTCTGTGTACACCGAATTTCGCATGCCTTCGACGGATGTAAATTTTGGCGAGACCGCTGTAGCCGATTCATTGGTGCTTACATTAGATCTTGACGGCTATTATGGCGACACCCTTTCCCAACTACACTTTCGTGTGATGGAAATGTTGGAGCAGATCGAGACAACTGCAACGGATAGTTTG
>Ga0066381_10000021_pt1 | contig 20946 bp, 19 predicted proteins | sample Knorr_S23_td_AAI_FD_70949 | JGI IMG/M metagenome (GOLD analysis project Ga0066381, IMG submission 70949) | Marine microbial communities from Southern Atlantic Ocean transect - Knorr_S23_td_AAIW_ad_876m_LV_B | ecosystem: Environmental > Aquatic > Marine > Oceanic | place: Southern Atlantic ocean... | reverse complement strand
ACCACTTTGTACGGGCAGGTGCAGGTGACTTACTAGCTCTGGAACCCTGCTGTAAACATCGATAAGGGCGTCAGAAAACTCTACAGGGTGAGAAGTGGTATAGCGAATACGATCGATACCATTAATGCTGGCCACAAATGGTATCAATTCGGCGAAGTCGCATATTGAGCCGTCAGGCATGTCGCCACGATAAGAGTTCACATTCTGACCCAGCAGGTTAACTTCGCGAACGCCTTGTTCGGCCAGAGAGTTTATCTCAGCGAGGACATCAGTAATTGGGCGGCTTACCTCTTCCCCTCGGGTGTAAGGAACCACGCAAAAAGTACAATATTTAGAGCAGCCCTCCATGACTGAGACAAACGCGCTGACGCCGTCTGCTTCTGGGGCTGGTAGGCGATCGAACTTTTCAATTTCTGGAAAACTGATATCGACAATCACTACACCATCAACTTTTCGGGACTCCATCATCTCTGGTAATCGATGTAGAGTTTGAGGACCAAAAATCAGATCAACAAATGGGGCCCGCTTGGAAATTGCTTCACCTTCTTGGCTAGCAACACAGCCCCCAACACCAATAATCAGATCAGGCTTAGCTTCTTTTAGGTGCTTCCAGCGACCTAATTGATGAAAGACTTTTTCTTGGGCTTTTTCTCGAATTGAGCAGGTGTTGAGCAATATTACATCTGCGTCTTTTGCGTTATCTGTAGCGACCATCTGATGACTTTCACCGAGTAAATCTCGCATACGAGAGGAGTCATACTCATTCATTTGACAGCCATGAGTGACGATATGAAGTTTCTTAATGGGCTTTTCCTGCATGCTCTACACATTTCTTTTCAAATAGGGGCGCATTATAGCCTTGGCGCCCCAATCCGCAACATTTTGCAGTGTGATTAAACCGGCTTGTGGTATTATCCCCTTCTTTAATTTTATACTAATCACAGTGGCATCTTATGGCTAGCGAACCCATTTATCGAATTACTTTTCACAATCAAGGGCATGTGTATGAAATCTATGCACGACACGTTTTTCAAAGTGACCTTTGGGGCTTTCTTGAAGTTGAAGAGTTTATATTTGGCGAGCGTTCGCAAATGATAGTTGATCCTGCTGAAGAGAAGTTAAAAAATGAATTTTCTGGAATAAAGCGCAGCTTTATTCCTATGCAATCTATTGTTCGTATTGATGAGGTTGAAAAGGAAGGAACAGGAAAAATTACCGAAGCAAGTGGTGGTAATGTTAGTTCATTTCCATTTCCGCCTATGGCTAAAGCAAAACCTTCAGCGGATTAGAAACTGCGCACTTTAACGCGGTTGCTCATATTGTTTTGATTTTCCATGTAATATACGATATTGATTAATATTGCTATAACAAGACTCCTGCGAGTATTCACGATGTCAGAATCGACTATTAAATTATTGCCTTTTGAGTTTGCTCGAAGTAACGGCCTGTTACTGCGGGAATTAGAAGGTGACCTGATATTGTCGCCCCAAGCCAATCAGTGGGCTATCTCAGAAGTTATTCGAGCCAACAACAAATTTTCTGCCGTTACCCGTCTTGATGGTGAGTCTTTCGAGAAAATGTTGGCGTCGATCTATAGTGGCCGGAAAAACTCCTCAGAATCAGTGATGGAAGATATTAAAGATTTTGTCGACATGGAGTCTGCAGCGGCGGAATTGGAAGATACTGGCGACCTTTTAGATTCTGAAGATGATGCGCCGATTATTCGTCTTCTTAATGCGATTTTGGCGGAATCGTTAAAAGAAAAGGCCTCTGATATTCATATTGAGCCCTACGAGAAGGAATCCTTGGTGCGGTTTCGTCTCGATGGCGTGCTCAGCACAGTGCTAAAACCGTCAGTGCAGATCACACCTCTACTAATTTCTCGTATTAAAGTAATGTCGAAACTTGATATTGCAGAGAAAAGATTACCCCAAGACGGCCGCATGAGCGTCAAACTTGGAGGACGTAGTATTGATTTGCGCATTTCCACTATGCCGTCAAGTCACGGTGAAAGAGTGGTAATGCGTCTTTTGGATAAAGATGCAGGTAAGCTACAGGTGGACGATCTGGGCATGCCTAAGGATACCTCTGATCAACTTGATGATTTAATTCGTCGTCCCCACGGCATTATTTTGGTCACGGGCCCAACAGGGTCAGGTAAAACCACAACCCTCTATGCTGCGTTACAGCAAATGGATCGACAGGGCCGCAATATCATGACCGTTGAGGATCCGGTGGAATATGATTTGCCAGGCATTAGTCAAACCCAAATAAATTTACGCGCTGGAATGACTTTTGCGCGCGGTTTAAAAGCCATTTTACGTCAAGATCCAGATGTCATCTTGATCGGTGAGATTCGTGATGGAGAAACGGCTGAAATTGCTACTCAGTCAAGCTTAACCGGCCACCTAGTATTGTCCACACTACATACTAATACTGCGGCCGGCGCCATTACGCGCTTGCAGGACCTCGGCGTCGATAGCTTTTTACTGGCATCTACTATCAGGGGTATTCTGTCCCAACGGCTGCTGCGCAGGCTTTGCCTCAGTTGTCGTAAGCCAGTTCAGCCTAATGAATTTAATCGAGAGTTATTACGTTTAGAGGTCGGCAAGACTATTTATGAAGCTGGCGGTTGCCCTAAATGCAACAGCACCGGTTATGCAGGACGTCAAGCTTTGTTTGAGTTAGTCACGGTGGATGCGCCATTACAGACGCTAATTCATGAAAATTCGGGAGAAATCGAGTTAGAGGCTTCGATTCGCCGGCAAGTGCCTAGTATTCGACAAGTGGGACTAAAATTGGTTTGTGACGGAGTCACTACAATCGAAGAAGTTCTTCGCGTCACCAGTGTGTAACTGACTATGCCTGCTTTTGATTACTCGGCTTATAATACAGACGGAAAACTTGTTGATGGTGTTATCGCGGCCGATTCTGAACGTCAAGCGAGACGCCTATTAAAAGACAAAAAACTATTGCCATCGACTCTCTCAGAGGTGAATCAGGCTAGCAAAAATAAAGGTTATCGCATTAGGCGCCAGGCCAAGGTTGATAATTTTGATCTTTCACTGTTGCTTCACCAGCAGGCTATTTTGATTCAGTCTGGATTGCCCCTTGAAGAATCTTTGCGCATGACCATCGAGCAAGCTGAGACAGATAAGCAGCGGCGTATGGTGGAAAGTTGGCGTAGCGAGATTACTGAAGGTCGCAGTTTTTCTGAAGCCCTGCGACGTTCGCCCTATAAAATTCCTGATAGTGTTATCGCCGGTGTCGGGGTGGGTGAAGAGAGTGGCCATCTGCACAAGATCCTATTGCGCCTCGCTGAAGAACTTGAAACCAGTGCCGCAAACCGTAAAACCATCACGCGTGCACTTGTCTATCCCATGACATTGATTAGTGTTTCAATCATTATGATTTCAATGATGATGGTTTGGGTGGTGCCAAAGATTACAGCGGTATTCGCCAGTTCAAATCGTGAGTTACCGTTGATTACCAAAGTCGTGGTTAGTTTAAGCGACTTTACTCAGAATTATGGCCTTTATGTTTTGGGGTTACTCATTCTTAGTGTTTTAAGTTTCCGCCAAGCTATGCAGAATAATGCGCGCAAACAGCGGTGGCATGCTTTTATACTGACCTTGCCTGGTGTGGGTCGATGGGTGCGCATGGCCGACATTTCAGATTGGGCTCGCAGTTTAGGTGTGCTTCTAAATAGCGGGGTTCCCGCATTGGCAGCGCTAAATATATCGGCTGCTGTCGTCAGTAACCTTTCGCTGCAAAGCAAATTTAAAAAGGTTACTGAGGCCATGCGTCAGGGTACTAGCTTACATAAGGCACTAGAAGATAATCTAGATGGTAGTGGGTTTTTGGTTCATATGGTAGGCAGTGGCGAAGCATCCAGTGAGTTGGATAAAATGCTACTGCGAGTGGCTGAGTATTATTCAGTGAGGTTAAATAACGCAGTTGAAGTATTCTTAAAGTTACTTAACCCAATCTTAATCATCCTCATGGGCGCGATGATCTTAGGTATTGTGGCGGCGATTATGTTGCCCATTATGGATATGAACAATGCGATTTAATTATTCGCCTAATATCGTTGAATCAAATATAAATAAAGTTAAAGGGGGGAGTTAAATAAAATGAAGTCAAATAAAACACAGCGCGGGTTTACTCTGATTGAAGTAATGATAGTTGTAACCATTATGGCGTTGATGATTGCTGCAATTGCACCGAATTTATTTAGAAATGTTGTGAAAGCGGAGGCTATACGGGTCGCTTCAGATATTCGCCAAGTTGAGAGTGCTTTAAAATTCTATCGATTAGATAACTATCGCTATCCTTCACAGTCTCAAGGTTTAGAGGCCTTAGTGTCAGCACCTTCCGGGTCAACAGCAGCTCAGTGGAATGGACCTTATTTAGACAAGCTACCCTCAGATCCTTATGGCATTCAATACCAATACTTAAATCCAGGCACTCACGGTGAGCAGGTTGAGGTGTACACTTTGGGTTTAGACAACGTTCAAGGTGGAGAGGGTTCAGATAAAGATTGGGGCAATTGGAATCTTGATTGAATCTTTTGTTGATCAGATAAATCGAGTGCTTAAGTAGGGTTTATGAGGCGTGCTCAGGGTTTTACCCTTATCGAATTACTCATTGTCGTTGCTATTATTGTGATTTTATCTGCTATTAGTGGGTTGGCGATCAACCAAGCCTTCGATCGGCGCTATTCAGCCGAGGCAGATAAGTTACTTATTTGGCTGCAACAATTATCAGAGCGCTCCTCACTTGAGAGTGCCGCCTACGGCATTGTTACCAACACCAACACCAACACCAACACCAACAATGAGAGTCGTGAGGCTACCGAGCTTGTCGCGGTGGTCTACTTCAAAAATCGCTGGATCGCAGTGACTTCGCCGCGGCCTTTTGTATTGGGAGCAGAGTCCATTATCGGCTGGGATATGGAGGTGTTGGAGGAAGAGCTATTACCTCAAAGCCGACCCCAGGCTCTGGGGGTAATTGATAGAGATGAAGTTAAAACAACGGAGAAAGAATTCCTGTTGCCAGAAATGGCGTTCTTGCCCGATGGTTATGTCGAGCCTCAAGGAGCCATTCAGTTGTCTTTTGATTCTTCTACATTAATCTATTCTTTTGTCTGGGATGATGAGACCTCAAGGATGATTTTGGAGGCCAATGCCTTATGAAATACTCGACTAAGGAGAAAGGATTTACTCTCATTGAGGTGATGGTTGCCCTTTTTATACTGAGCCTAGTGTTAGGCAGTGCCGTCCAAATGGTGCATCAGTATAGCGATGAGCGGTTGCGTATTAGAGAGCGTTTTTTCGCTAATCAGGTGGCTTGGAATCATCTTTTTGAGCGTTACCAGCATTCTCAGAAGTGGACAGCCAGCGCAGGCCTTCCAAACTTAAAGACCAAAGGTGTGGATAAGCAAGCTGGCCAGGACTGGCGTTGGGAAATGAAAGTTGAGAAGGCTATGGGGCAAGACTTGTATCGCTATCAAGCTCAGTCTGGTTCAGCTAACAGTAAAAATTACCAGGCCACCTTGGCTGTTTATCTGGTTGAAAATTAGATGTTGAACCTGTATTCCAGTAATCGTCAAAATGGCTTCACCTTAATTGAAGTGCTCGTCTCCTTAGGGATATTGGCGGTAATGTCAGTAATGTCCTATCAGGCGGTGGAAGTTGTTTTGGGTGCCAATGAACGTAGCCGCACAGATCTTGCCGAAGACGTTAAATTACAACGTGCCTGGCAGATTATTGGACGTGATTTGCTGCATATGAGGCCTCGCCGTTTTGCCGATGGATTAGGGCAAGTCGAGGATGCGTATCTGACTAATCCCAGCGAGTTTGGCGTTCGGTTCAGCCGCGGTGGTGGGCCCATGGTTAGATCTAATCCTAGTGGTGTCCGGCGAGTAGATTATAAAATCAATAGTGACCAACAACTGCAGCGCACTTCGTGGGCTATTACTGAGTCACCTCGGCTTAGTGACGGCAATACCTTCACCCTTATTGGTGGTGTTGAAAATGTAGTTTTTGAGCACCTTAGTCGCACTGGCTACTCTAAAGACTGGCCGCCAATTAACCAACCTCTAAGTAAATATGCATTGCCAAGGATGATTAGAGTAACGATTACCTTAGAGAACGAGAGCGAGACTTCTCGTTTATTTCCGGGGGTGGTTCGTGATTAAAAGTGGGCCTCAAAAACAGCGTGGTGTGGCTCTGCTGGCTGCATTGATTCTGATGTTAGCGGTAGTCCTTATTTTGACCAACATTTTTTATCGTCACCAGATTGATGTTTCTCAGGCTTCCGCGTCTTTGCACGGTGACCAGGCGTTATTAATTGCTATTAGTGGGGAAGGTTGGGCAGGTGAGCTATTGTCTGATAAAAATGATAACCGGGATGTTGATGACTATGGCGAGATATGGGCCCAAGCAATGCCCTTGCTTCCCGTGGAAGGGGGCACGCTAAAAGGCTGTGTCAGTGACTTACAGGGCAAAATAAATCTTAATAGTTTTGTCACCTATCGCGGTTCGTCTCTCAATAATGAACTTAATAATTTTGGTACTATGGGTGTGGCTAAAGCTTGGCTAAATCTCATGGACATGCTTCAAATTCCCGCCAGCCCTGATCGAGTAGCCACTATTGTTGATTGGGTAGATTCGGATTCATTTGTTATTAATAGTTGGGGTGCGGAGCAACCGGATTATGAGGGACTTACATTCCCAAGAATGGTCGCTAATGATTTTATTTCTGATGCGTCTGAGCTCGCAGCGATTAAGGGTTATTCTGTGCAGGAAGTGCAAATGCTATTGCCGTGGATGACTGCGCTACCAGGTTCAACTCCCATCAATATTAATACTGCGTCAGAGCAATTAATTATCGCCTTGGGTGGGGAAAATGGGCAACAGTTTCTAGATTTAGTCAAACAGCTGAGGCCAATGAGTGACATCAATACTTTTTATCAGGAACTGGAGGCCTATTTCTTGATTCCATTGCTTGATGTCAAAACACGTTGGCCGCCAACACTCGTCTCAGTCAAGTCTGATTATTTTCAACTTTATCTTGAAGTCACTTTAGGCGAGGCCCGGATCCAAGTTAAAAGCATAATGGATAGGAAAGGTAGGGCCAAACCAGTTATCATTGCGCGTGAGATTACTGTTGTGCCAGCTAGCCTGCCTGACATCGAAGAGCTGTCTGCGGCTGAGCAATTATTTGCCAAAAAGAGTGACGATGAAGAGTCAAATGAGCAGTTGATACAACAAGGTAATATAGTACAGCCGGCCTGCGTTGCGATGGGTCTAATGGGAGAAATCACTTAGATGAGTGTCGAGCATATTTATAACCTCGATCAACGGGTCGATCGTGTAGATGATCCGCTACAATCTGTGGCGGGCACTAATGCTTCGGCCATGAGTTTGTGGGTTCCAAGCGAAAGAGTTGGCCTACATTCGGTGGATATTCCGTCTGCACCCCAGCGTAAGTGGGCGGAGCTCATTCCGTGGCTATTAGAAGATAGAATTTTGCAACCCATCGAAGAGATGCACTTTGTAATAGAGGGACGCAGTGATGACCAACTGCATATCCTCGCTGTTAGTCGCCAAGATATGCTGGAGTGGAGGCGAATTGCCGATAATGCAGGTGTCACCGCTGTGGCTATGGTCCCTGATTTTATGGCACTGCACTGGGAGCCAGGAATAATTAGTGTTGGTTGGCGAGACGGAATGTTACTGGTCAGACAGTCATTGAACACCGGCTTTGCAGCCGAATCTAATATAGGCTGGAGGATATTAGAGACTCTTATGCAGGACTCTAAGCACGCACCGCGATTGTCTATTTCCGTGCCTGATGTTGATATAGTGCCTAAACAATTGGCGCAAGGTGCTGACATCAACACCTCCACAGTTGACTGGCATTTTTCACATATTGACCCCAACTTGAATTTGATGACGGGCGAATTTAAGCCAGCTCCAAAGCAAACGGTGGTGTCTTTTTGGTGGCCAGCGGCAGCTACAGCTGGCCTCCTTTTGGCACTATGGGTGGGCTACTTACAGACGGCTAATCATGCTTTGGAGTCTGAGGTTGAGGGATTACAGCAAAATATATTAGCTAATTACACTCGCTTGTTTAGCAGCTCTAATACCAGCATTCAGACCCTCAAAGCGGACGCTGAGAGCCGGATAAATCAATTATTTAAACAGCAACAAAGCCTGCAAGGCCAGCCTATAGCTGGACTCCTAGCTATTGATAATATTATGGCTGGTTGTCAATGTGAGCTTGAGGGCCTATCGTCAAACAAGGACAGTTTAAAACTGACGCTTCTTGGTGGTGCTGGGTTGGCTGAAAGAACGCTGAGAATTCCGGGCTACCAACTTAGCCTTAATCAGGATAAAGCTGCCGGCCCTGAGATTTTTTTGTTATCAGTCACCGAGATAACAAAGCAGGGGTCTGACCGATGAAAAAATTCATGGATAGCTTAAGATATCGCTTAAGTGGTCTTCAGTCTCGAGAACGGCAGCTGTTGCTTGCGGGGATAGTTATGCTGTTTTTTACCGTTATTTATGTGGCTTTGTCACCGATAATGGAGAAACATGATCAATTGGTTGATCAATCAAATCAGCTTAAAACCGATCTACAGTGGTTGCAGCAACAGAGTGACGTGGTGTCAAAATTGTCCAATGGCTGCGGTAATCGCGAGATTCAGCAAGGATTCGGTCGCGACAACCTAACTAAACTAGTCAGGCGTAACCAGTTGCGCTTGGGTCAGATTAGAGACCTGAATAATGGCTTTGAGTTAAGGTTTAGTGGTGCTGATGGTAATCGTATATTGCGTTTGAGTCACCAGATAGCCTGTGCTGGATTTAACGTGCAGTCTCTTAAGGTTGAGCGATCTTCACTAGAGTTGCTTGAAGGATCCATGGAGATAACCTATGTTGAAGATTGAACTAAAAAACACCCAACAGTTGTCTCGCATGGCGGTAGTTGTAGTGATGGCCTTACTTTCTCTTTACCTTGTTGTCTTGATAGGTCTTCAGTTGCAGACAGCTAAGGCAGCTTCATCGGTCGTTACTAGAGTAGCGCCTGGAAAAATGGTAGCTTGGACTTGGTTCGGTCGCCAAAGGGTTATAGCGCCAGTAAAGACACAGACAGATCTGGCCAATGCGCAAATTAATGCAGAGCTACTTGGCGTTATGTTGTCCGGCGCCTCTTCATCGGCAACGCTTAAATTTAAGGGGAAGCCAGAACAGGTTTACCAGATGGGTGACAAGCTTAACGGAAAGATGGAGCTAGTTGATATTGAAGCTTATCGTATTGTGGTCAGAGATAATGGCATCAATAAACAATTATTAATGAAAAAGCCAGATGTGATTATGGAGTCACAAGAAAGCGACGAGGATATCGATACCCAGACGCAGGGGTTTGCGCTGGCCAACATGTTTGGTGCCGTGCCGGTTAATATAGGCGGTAGTACGGGCTTTAAGATTAACAATCTATCGGCGGATGTTCAGGCTATGGCAGGCATACGCGATGGTGATGTGGTGGTCCAGATTGATGGTCTTTCGGTGCAAGATTTAATGTCTGATCCCGTTAAGTGGATGAGCTATAGTAGCTCAAGTAGTCTTCCTGTGACTCTGATGCGCGAAGGCCGTGAAGAAATTATTTATGTCAATGCCGCTAGTCTCTCGGCTAAAATATTACCAACACTAGGATTAAAGCGCCAAAGATGATTATTTCAATAATACAGTGGGGAAAAGCAATGATCGTGACTTTGTGTCGGCAAGTGAGGAGAATGGATCGTCTCAGTAAATTGGGCGCTGTGTTTTGTTTGAGTTGGTGCCTAGCGGCTGAGGGCATGGCAACAGAAACTGTGCAGATAAATTTTCGTGACGCAGATATCCGCAGTGTTATTGAAAGTGTTGCCGAAATCACCGGTAAATCCTTTGTGCTAGATCCGCGGGTTAAGGGCAAGGTGACCATTATCTCGCCGCAGCCAATTGATTCCGATTTACTCTATCAAGCAATTTTGTCCGCGATTCAGGTGCAAGGATTTCAAGCCGTCGAAGATGGTGCCGTGACTCGAATTATTCCGTTCACTCAGTCTTTCAATTTTGCCGGTGGCAATGGTGACAACACCTTGGAGACTGAGATTATCAAGGTTAAATATGTACAGGCAGCCACTTTGGTGCCTGTGTTAAAGCCTCTACTGAGTAATGGAGCAAGATTGCTAGCGTTTGCCCAAAGCAACTATTTGGTTATTTCTGATATCCGCAGTAACGTGAATGAAGTAAAACGAATTTTGCGAAAACTGGATGATCCTAATCAAACTGCGGTCGAGGTTATTAACCTTAAGTATATTTCAGCCGGAGAGGCGGTACATATTGCTGGGCAACTCAAACAATTACAAAAGCAAGAATTATCACTGGTAGAGGACGGGCTCAACAATCGTATTATTGTGAGTGGCCCAGGTATTGCCCGTACATCCTTTAAAAACATGCTCAAGCTGCTTGATCTGCCATCAGCCAAAAAAGGTAGTGTTGAAGTTATCTATCTCGATTATTCACGTGCAGCGGAAATTAAACCTATTATCGATGGCATGCTTAGCTCAGATGTATTTTTGCGTCTAGCGGGGGAGTCTGTAGGTGATGGAAAAGCTAAAGCCGCAACCAGCTATAAAATTGAAATTGATGAGCTTAACAATGCGTTGGTGATGGCAGCGCCTTCGGCGGTTATCCGTGAGATAAGAAGTGTCATTGCCAAGTTGGATATCGCTCGCCCTCAAGTCCTCATCGAGGCGGTCATTGCTGAATTATCTGAGAGTCAGGCAAGAAGCCTTAGCTCTCAATTAGTTATTACGGGTAGAGATCGCGGTGGATACTTAACCAATTTTGACGGCGTTTTAGCAGGCCTGCTGGGGAGCGCTTTTGGGAGTGGCGGCACTGATAATGCAAATTCAACAGCAATTGCATCTGCATTACCTAAGTCTGTTATTGGTGTGGTTGGTGATTTTGACCGTGAAACAAATAGAGGTATAGGTTTATTGGTTCAGGCATTGAAAACCGATGGGCGAACTAAAATACTATCAACACCTTCAGTGATTACCCTAGATAATGAGGAGGCTACCCTTTCGGTGGGTGAGCAGGTTCCCTTTCCCTCGGGGAGCTATGCTAGTACCAATAATTCTAACAGTGTTAATCCTTTTACGACTGTTAACCGTGAAGACGTCGGAGTGATGCTTAAGGTCAAGCCCCAAATTAGCAAGGGTAACGCAGTAAGGTTGGAGATAGAGCAGGAATCATCAAAGGTTAAAGCGGGCAGTGCTGACTCCCAGTTTGGCGCTACTACCACCAAAAGTACGATGCAAACTAACGTCATGATTCAAGATGGCGAGCTATTGATTCTGGGGGGTCTAATCGAGGGGCAAACGGATAATAGCGCCTCCAAAGTGCCCTTTTTGGGTGATATTCCCTTAATCGGTAATCTGTTTAAATCCTCCAGTAAAGGTAACAGCGAAAAAGTTCTGATGATGTTTATTAGGCCGACCATTATCCGCACGCCGGAAGATGCTAGGGCCCTGTCAAAATCTAAGTTTGAGCATTTAATTACGCGAGACTTTGATGGTGAAAGTGAGGGTACTGTGACTAAGCAACTAAGAGAGTTTATAAACCAAGGACGGGATTTAGAAATTACAGAGTAACGGCAGACTATGAGTATTTACTTACAGCATTTTGCCCTAAAGCGAGAGCCGTTCTCGATTGTGCCTGATCCTGACTTTTTATATCCGAGCCAGCAACATCGTCAAGCAGTTGCCCATCTAAAATACGGCCTCGACCGGGAAGGCGGATTTATACTGCTAACCGGTGAGGTTGGCACCGGAAAGACCACCCTTACCCGTACTATTCTACAGCGTATTCCTGCCCATGTCCGGGTGGCTTATGTGTTAAACAGCAAGCTCAATGAGACTGATCTCTTAGCCAGTATATGCGATGAGCTGGCCATTAAACTCCAAAAAAGTAAGAATCTATCATTTTCTAAAATTTGCATTGATGCCTTAAACCAAGATTTGCTTGCCAGTCATGCTAAAGGTCAAAAGACCTTGATTGTTATTGAAGAGGCTCAGAACCTGAGTGCGGATGTACTGGAAACACTTCGTTTACTCAGCAACCTTGAGACTAACACCCATAAATTATTGCATATTCTTCTTGTCGGTCAGCCCGAATTGCTGGAGATACTCGGACAAAAGCAGCTACGCCAACTCAATCAACGCGTGGTGTCGCGTTTTCACCTTTTACCGCTAGATCAGTCTGAGTTGTCCAACTACATTAATCACCGGTTACATCATGCGGGTGCGACGGGTCCAATTTTTGATCAAAGCTGTATTAAGGTGTTATTCAGACTGACTAAAGGCGTACCTCGGCTGATCAATCTCATTTGCCACCAATCATTGTTAGCGGCGTACTCTCTAGGGGCCAAGAGTGTCTCGCCAACCTTAGTGAAGGATGCCTCAGTAGAAATTTTAAGCGGTCTTGATAATGGTAAGCTAAACACCCCAAATAAACCCATGATAGCGGGGCTTTTGTTGGCTTTAATGATGGTTTCGGTTTTTATGTTTCTACCGCGAAGTACTCTAGATTCATTGGGGTTGTTAGTCGCTATCGATAAGCTGAACGCAGAGATAGTGACGCCCAAAGCGGAAAATATTGCGCCGGAGGGAACCGGTCCGACTGCAGAAGATGTAATGGAAAAGCATAGTGAATTATTAGTGGTTGATGATCTAGTTGCTGACTCGGTTGAACAGAGCGCCACACTATCGTTTATTGTTGAAGAGAGCATGATTGACTCAGGCTTCACTGAGACATCTAACCCTTTGGTTAATTTACTGGCTACTTGGTCTATAGCAAGTTCTGAGGTGTACTCTCCTGAAGCCTTTGCTAGAATTGCAGCAACATTCGGTTTGCAGCCAGAAAAGGTAACCCAATCAGCTCCGTGGATGTTAAGCGCTGTAGATAGGCCAGGAATCGTGGTATTAAATGAGAATGATGGATTATTAAAAAGCTACTTGTTAACGTACATTGATGAAGATTCAGTGACCCTCACAATGAAGGATGGTGAGATAGATCTTGACCTTGATCAGTTTAAAGATCGCTGGACTGGGAGCTTTCTGTATCTGTGGCGACCCCATAAAGAGTTTGAACTTCTTATGCAGGGCGATACTGATAAGTTAGCAATGAGTTGGCTGCAAGAGAAACTGAGCATGGGTGATGAGGGTATAGAGAAAGTTATTACTGGTGGCCGCTATACCGAAGCGGTGAAAGATCAAGTAGTAGAATTTCAGCGCCGGCATGGTCTCAAAGCTGATGGTATTGTTGGTAGACAAACCCTGATGCGACTAAATGAACTTTTCGATGATGAAATACCTAGATTAAGAGGTAGTGCCCACTAATGTCGTTCATTCTCGATGCCCTAAAAAAAGCGGAACGAGATCGGTTGCGAGAAGACCCCAAAAATTTAGATGATTTTGCTAGTGCGCATTGGGATCCATATGAAAAAGCGTCTTCAATCCTAGCTCCACGGAATTGGTTGCTGGGTTTTCTGGTGATAATCATTGTTTTGGGGGTGGTGTTGTATACCCAGGGCTGGAAGATTAATCCCGCAACTGATGTTATCTCAGTTGCGACTCTACAGCCGGCGCAAACTGAGGTTTTATTACCTTCCGCAGTCGATGTTAAACCTGAGCTGTCTCTGTCGCCAGCGGTAGAACAACCCATTACTGTGGCTACCTCATCGCTGCCAGAACTTATCGTTGCTGGACATATGTTTATTGCAGAGGGCTCAAGTTCCAATAGGTTATTTATTGGGCAGAGCAGTTATCGAGAGGGGGATAAGATAACTCAGGAATGGACGTTAGTGTCTATTCAGCCAGACTATTTCATCATCAGCGCCGGTGAAAGCACAGAAATATTACCTTATCGTTAGTCAGTAAAGACTTCTAGCAATGAACCCTTGCCGCGATTAAATCGTTTGGCGCGTCTATAGGGAAATACGTCAACGACATACCCATCACGTATCTGAGCTTGTAAATTCTGCCAGAAGCTCATGTCATAGAGATCGCTGTGCATCCCCTCAAATATTTTTCTAGCCTTTATGTTGCCAGAGAAAAAGAGTCTAAATTCTTCTGGAAAAATATCATCAGGGCCCACGGTATACCAGGTACCCGACTGCATTTCTTCTTGTTCAGTTCTGGGTTCGGGAATTTTGCGAAAGTTACATTTTGTTAGTGTGGCAATTTCGTCATAATCGTAGAACACCACTCTACCATGACGAGTAACGCCAAAGTTTTTAAGTGGCATGTCGCCGGGAAAAATATTGGCCGCCGCCAATTGTTTAATACAGTTGCCATATTCCTCCATAGCACTTTGCATTTCTTCTTGATTGGCAGTTTTCAAGTAGATATTAAGTGGCGTCATGTAACGCTCTGTATAAAGATGCCTAATCAATAATTTATCACCGCGTATTTCTATTTGGGACCCTGCAACGGCTTGTAGTTCCTTTATCAGAGCATTTGAAAAACGATTCAAGGGGAAAATTAGGTCGTCAAATTCTTGGGTGTCTGCCATTCGGCCGATGCGATCGCTGCGAGATACTAAGCGATATTTTTCTCTCACGATTTGATGAGTTACTTCCTTAGGTGGAGCAAACTTATCTTTTATAATTTTAAATACAATATTGTAGGACGGAAGGGTGAATACAGTCATGACCATGCCTTTAATGCCTGGCGCGATAATAAATTGGTCTTCAGAGGTATTTAGGTGACTGACCAACTGACGATAAAATTCTGTTTTGGCGTGTTTAGGAAACCCCATGGCATTATATATTTCATAATCTAGCTTATTCGGCATTAAGCTTTTCAGAAAGTGAGCGTATTGGTATGGCAGTGGCGCATCGACCATAAAATGATTATGTGTAAAACTAAACACCACACTGAGTTCGTCGACAGCGAATAAGGCAGTATCGACATATAAGCCGCCCTCTTCATTGTTTAGAATGACGAGCACCATAGGAAACGTATTATCACCGTCGACCACTCGTCCGACCATATAGGCGGCTTTACCTCGATAGAATGTTGATTCTAAAAGATCAAATTTTACAGCGCTATGAGGCCCTTGGATGTAAGGGACTACTTCTTGTTTAAAGACTCCCATAATGCAATCAAGATCTAGCGTTAAGTCTTCTTTGGGTAGCGAGAATTCAGATTCTTCAATAATTCGTTGAAAGGTTTTTCGGAAGTCTTCTCCTTCATAGCGCACAAAAATACTGTACTCCGCTTCAGGAGCTTCGATCAACTGCGAAGATAGAACATAGATAATATCGTCGCTAATTTTATCGTGATCGTGAATGTCACTGAACACAGAATTAAAAAAGGTCTCTGCGATTTCAAAGTTAGGAAAATTGAAGACGAGTTGGGTGTAGGCTGTCTTAGCTTCACTCCAAAGAGAGAGGTTGGCGATATCTTTATTAGTCACCATCTCTAAATATTGCACAGTTTGTGTGATTTTATCTTTGTACAGTTCTAGCCGTTCAACGTTAGCTTGGCGTACGCCGTGCCAGTCGGCTTTCTCATAACGTGCTTTGGCGCTCAATGTTGAATTCAGGTAGTCCGCAAAATAGCTACGAAAGCCGTTCAAAATGGTTTTCGCCATTCGCCGTGCAGTAGAATTGTGAATTAAAGGCTGAAGTGCCATAAAACAGTTCTCGCTGACCCTTAGTCGAGTAATTTCTTTAAGTTTTTTAATTGCTGTTGATTGTGTTTTTTAGTGGCCGGTACCTGAGAGACTTCGGGCAATGCTGGGGGTAGGTCAACTGCTAGCTTTTCACCCGCTACTATACGGTCACAATACTGTTGGTAGATTTCACTAAATGCCGGCAGTGCTTTGGTTTCGATAGCATTAGCCAACATATGCCAACCGGTATCCCGGCCTGCCAGGTAAACGGCTGGATGAGACCAATATTGCTCAACTTTTGGGCTACGCTTATTGCACGCTTCTTGATAAGCCTTTCTGGGGGTCGGCAGTCCCGCCGGCATACCTACATAACGACAGGCATTGAGCATCTTATGTAAGGTTGGTAGGTATTCGCTGTCTGCGATAATTTTTTCTGCCGCCGCGCAAATGATATCAGGAGCAAAGTCATTGAGTTTACTCAACCACAATTTCTTAGCGAGCCCAACAGATTCATTTTTATCACCAAAAGCGCTGTAATATTGATTATGATAATTAGCTCTAAAAAGGGCAAACACCTGATTAATGGCATCAATTAGTTCGGGGCTAGCAGCGGGTGTTGACTTAGGACGCCCAGCTGCGGTCGGTGAGATCTTCGACGAAGCTGCGATCCCGGATGCGACCTTTTGAATATCCTTGCTGTTTGCCATTTGAAGTTTCCGTTAACAATTTACTTTGATGCGCCCATTGACGCTTCACATATTGTAAGAATTTAGTGCTCCAGGAGCATTGAGGCGTTCCATTTTCTTGCCAGTATAAAACAAACTCGGGGATTATTTTTTCGGCAAATGGACGCTCTATATTTGCCATTTGCAAGACATCATACACTGCTTCTTTAGGTTTCCATTGCGCTGTGATTAGTCGTGGCATTGAGTCTTGTTCCATCATGCCGTTAAAAAATTGCCATTGTCGTCTTATATGCTGGATGAATTTTGAATCCCAAGTGCTTGATAGATCACCACGATCTCGCCAATAGAGAATAAATTCTGGGATGGCGTCCTCAATAAAGTTAGTGTTGATACCGCCTTTAGTCACCAAGATATCAATAGCATCTGCCGAAGGTCGCCACTCCCCAGTCACTGAGATTTCTTTCCGCCGCCGATTTTGAGTGGTTTCAGCTTGCTGCCATTGGCGCCAAACTTCTTTAATATATTTTGATTCCCAACTGTGTCGGGGCACATTTCGTTCACGCCAGTAAGCGACAAATTGTGGTATTTGCTGCTGAGCAAACTCTCGAGTCACACCGAGTTGTGCAAGTTGCCGCAGCGCATCTCCGCTCGGCTGCCAACTGCCACCAATCGTTTTTGCTGAATGAGGATTACTTGTTGCTGGCGGGGGTACAAGGTTAGTAGGTCCTGGCGTCATCCCTGGCGATACGGAAATGGAATTTTCGTTAAAGGCAAAACGGAAATCATGGTGGGTGGTAAAAGGACCTCCACCAATTAATAATAACCCTTTCTCATGCAGGCTTGCCGACAATCGACGAAAGTCATCTTGACCCCAAAAGGGTGCCAACTCGAGAAGTTTATCGGAGGGTAATGTAATCCAGTCAAAACCGCTGCTGCTGACAGGGTTGCCGTGGCTGATGCACTCCTGGAGAAGTTGCAGCAATACGGTCTCCTCTAGGCCAATGGTTGCGGCCAAGGTTGGAGAAATAACAATAGGTTTTTCAGGAATTAACGACATCATATTACTCTATCAGAAAGCCACTGCTTGGACGAGATAAACATGGCGTCAGTTACGCTGTATTTCTTATTTTCAGATCCATGGGCAACTATCGGACACTCGGGGGGTGTTGTTTCGACTGGTATTAGTACTGTACATAACACCAGTAATAAGATTAAATAACCCTTAGTAGATGCAGGAGATGTTCAGTGGTCAGAAAAACCAAAACAGCATATGTGTGCAATGATTGCGGTGCAGATTATCGCAAATGGCAGGGTCAGTGCTCTGAGTGTAATGCTTGGAATACGCTCTCTGAGGTGCGCTTAGGTAGTCCGGCTCGAGCGGGTAAAGTCTTGCGTCCCGGCTTCGCTGGCGCCGTCGATAGCGCGGTAAAAACACTTGCAGATATCGCTCTTGATGAAATTCCCCGCATAAGTTCGGGCGCCGGCGAATTAGACCTAGTACTAGGGGGAGGCTTTGTGCCTGGTTCCTGCGTATTATTGGGTGGCGAGCCTGGAGCTGGTAAAAGTACTGTGCTGTTGCAAACATTGTGCGCCATGGCTGAGAGTAATAGCGCGCTCTATGTTACTGGTGAAGAGTCTCCCCAGCAGGTTGCGATGCGCGCCAACCGTCTTGGACTACCCACGGGAAAACTTGAAATAATGGCAGAGACCTCAGTCGAAACTGTCTGTGCTATTGCTGAGCAAAAGCGGCCAAAAATACTCGTCGTAGACTCTATTCAAGTCATGCATATTGAGGAAGTATCCTCTGCTCCAGGAAGTGTTTCCCAGGTGAGAGAGAGCGCCGCAATGTTGGTGCGTTTCGCCAAGCAAACGGGAACAGTGCTGATCTTAGTAGGGCATGTGACCAAAGACGGGTCATTGGCAGGCCCAAAGGTTCTTGAACATATGATAGATTGCTCTTTGATGCTGGAGGGCTCTAGTGATAGCCACTTTAGAACACTGCGTAGCAATAAAAATCGTTTTGGCGCGGTTAATGAATTAGGCGTTTTCGCCATGACCGATAAGGGCTTACGCGAAGTACCGAACCCATCCGCCATATTCTTGCAGCGTGGGGAGGAGGTTTCCTCTGGTAGTGTGGTAATGGTGGTATGGGAGGGTACGCGGCCATTACTAGTGGAATTGCAGGCCTTGGTTGATGACAGCCATTTAGGTAATCCACGCCGCGTAACCGTTGGTTTGGATCATAATCGTTTGTCGATGTTACTGGCCGTTTTGCATAGGCATGGTGGTATTATGGTGGGTGATCAAGATGTGTTTGTTAATGTGGTTGGCGGTGTAAAAGTACTAGAGACCAGTGCCGATTTGGCATTAATACTATCGGTTATGTCCAGCTTCCGTGACAGTCCGCTACCCAAAGATTTGGTTGTGTTTGGGGAGGTTGGCTTGTCCGGTGAAATTAGACCTGTGACTAATGGTCAGGAGCGATTGCGGGAGGCGGTTAAGCACGGTTTTACTCGAGCGATTGTTCCGGCAGGAAATATGCCTAAACAACCGATTAAAGGGATGAGGGTTGTTCCGGTTCGCAAGATCACAGAGGCCTTAGAGGCACTTTAGGCGTTACGCTGTGGTTAAAATGGAGATATGTTCCGGCTCTTTCAGAAGTGGTTGTATTTGTGTCAGAGCCGCATGCCTTTCGTCAGATTGATACCAAGCCTTCCAGTCCGCCAAACATTCCATTTGAATGAGCGTATAGCGTATCTTGGTATCTTTTAAATCCTTAAAAGCCTTGCTTGAAATAAATCCCTGAGCGGGAACAGCGGCCTGAATAATTTTCCTTGAAAACTCTTCATAGGTCGCTTCCATTTCCGATGCTAATGTTCGTTTTATCAATACCGCTAGCATTTTCAATACCTTCTTTTATACCAAGGGGTGCATCATGCTCAAAGCTACTTTATTAGTAAAGGTGTTTGACATCGGCGCATCTCAAGCGTAAATTGCCGGTTCTTGCTTCGGCAACAGGTTCTCAATGCTGAAATGTCTTTTTTGACGTTTGAGCAGAGAGTTAAACGGGAAATCGGTGCACTACAACGACAATGGTCGACGCTATTCCGATACTGCCCCCGCAACGGTAAATAAGAATATTTGATAGAAGTACCACTGTGCATTTGTATGGGAAGGTTATCAAATAGAGCGCTAGCTCACTTATGAGTCCGGAGACCGACCTGTCGCTACGCAGACAAACCGCGGGGTGCGGTCTTGTGCTGATTGACAGTTTCTGTCCCTCTGCTTTTACGCCCCCGTATATTTAAAATCCATACGCTCGGGTGAGAGTGTCAGAGGAAACTATGAGAAAAATATCCCTTTTGTCGTTAGTATTAACGTTGTCCGCTACATCATTACAGGCGCAGACTGTTGCCGCCGATACAGAAATCCAGGAAGTGCTGGTGAGTGCTTCACTTGTTCCTATTGCAGTCAGTCGGTCTGCTAATGCTATTACTGTTATTGATAGAGAACAGATAAATAATCGTGCGGCTCTAAGTGTTAGCGAGCTTCTTCGCGATGTTCCCGGATTTGCTGTTAGTCGCAGCGGTGTTCAGGGTTCACAAACACAGATTCGTGTTCGTGGAGCAGAGGCTAACCATTTACTCGTTATGATTGATGGGGTTGAAGCCAATGATCCATCCCAGAGCGATGAGCTTAACTGGGGCACTTTGGTCGCTGATGATATTGAACGTATCGAAATTATTCGTGGCCCGCAAAGCTCACTGCGCGGCAGTGACGCGATGTCTGGCGTGGTCAATATTATTACTCGTAGTGCCAGCCAACCTTTCAGCGCCAAGGTGTTTGCCGAAGCGGGTAGTTTTTCAACTCAGCGCAGTGGTTTTAGTGTTGGACATAAGCGTGGTGATTTTGATATCCGGTTAGGTGTTAGTGACACAGAAACGGAAGGCGTTAACATCTCACGATCAGGCGACGAAAAAGACGGTTATGAAAATACCAGTATCACTTTAAAATCCGGTTTTAAAGTGAGTGACGAATTAACGTTTTCAGTTGCCGCTCGTCAGTCTGATGGTATGAATGAATTTGATGCCGACAATGACTTCGATGGTTTTGTTGAAGATCAGGATCGCGCTTCTAAATTCCGAAATCGCACCATGAGGGTGCAGGGCGACTATATGTCTGCTGATGGAATCTGGCAGCATAAGTTGCTAATAGCTCAGTCAAGCAATGATAACGAAGCCTTTGCTGATGGTAGTTTAGGTAACGTTACTGCCTCGACCAAAGATCAGTATCAATATATTGGATCCATGTTTTGGGATGGTTCAGCGCAAAGAGTGTCTTTCTTGGCTGAGCTTGAAGAGGAAGACTTTAAGCAAAGAGGTCCTCTCAATTGGAGTCTAGATCCAAATCAAGATCGCCAGCGTGATACCAATAGCTTTGCGATTGAGTATCGCACCGATATTTCCGAAAGCCTGACCTTAGCGGCCAGCGCCCGATATGATGATAACTCCGAATTTGAAAGTGCTAATACC
>Ga0066381_10000019_pt1 | contig 21849 bp, 17 predicted proteins | sample Knorr_S23_td_AAI_FD_70949 | JGI IMG/M metagenome (GOLD analysis project Ga0066381, IMG submission 70949) | Marine microbial communities from Southern Atlantic Ocean transect - Knorr_S23_td_AAIW_ad_876m_LV_B | ecosystem: Environmental > Aquatic > Marine > Oceanic | place: Southern Atlantic ocean... | reverse complement strand
AACATCGTCTTCAACCCGAACAAGCACTTCCGGAGAACTGCCAACCAGACTAATCCCGTCAAGCTCAAGGAAGTAAAGGTACGGAGATGGATTTAAGGTCCTTAAGCCTCTGTATAGGTCAAACGGAGAGGCCTGAAGATCAATCCCAAGACGCTGGCTAAGTACAACCTGAAAAGCATCTCCTGCCCGAATGTAGTCCCGGATCTTTTCCACACCCTCTTCAAATTCAAGCTGCGTTGTTGAGCTATCGAACGGCGGATCAGTCTTGGGTTCCTCAGCCATCTGAAGAGGAGGCGGCGAGGGCTGTGACTTTAGCCTATGAATGAGATCGTTGGTGGCTGCAACGGCATCGTCATACCCGGCCCGGAGCTCATCCTGGTGCAAACCATCCACAGGAACAGCAACAATCGCCATCGCACGACCAAGCAGGTTATCGATCGCCAGAACAACGTTGGTAAACAGAAACAGGCCGTCCGGAAGTTCTAGGTCATCAGCCGCAGGGCTTGGGAGTGTCTCAATTTCTCTCACCACGTCGTAACCGAAATAGCCGACTGCTCCTCCCCAAAACCGAGGAAGACCTTCTATCTCAGCTGGCACACGTTCCCTCAACCTTGTATTTAGGTCTTCGAGTGGGTCATCGGTATCAACCTTCTTCCAGCCTTGTTCAGGCCCCCACCACGAGACTTCACCACCTTGAAGTTTCCAAGCGCCCACCGGACGGGTTCCCACAAACGAGTATCGGGCCCATTGTTCGCCGCCAAGTACCGATTCTAGAAGAAACCCAAACGGGGGTTCGGCTAGTTTAGAATACGCGGTTACAGCTGTATCTACATCGAAGAGGAACTCTTGCCATACCGGCACCAGGCCGTACTTGTCGGCTAGGGCCTTAAAGTCATTGAAGGAGGGTCGAATCTGCATGAGCGAAACAATGTCCTCCGAGCATCAAGGAGCGTCAACGGCACTCCTCGCTGTGGACACAGGTGGAACCTTCACAGATCTGGTACTTCTCAGAGAAGGGCAAATCCGAACACTCAAGGTGTCATCGACACCCGAAGACCCCTCGCAAGCAGTGTTAGACGGGATCCTAAAGATCTTTGGGATTACTGACATGGCTAGCAGCAAAGACGATCCGTTTACCCTTCTTCACGGCTCAACAGTTGCCACGAACACTTTACTTGAACGACGCGGTGCCAAGGTGTTACTGGTGACCAACAGAGGGTTTGAGGACGTAATTGAGATCGGCAGGCAGAACCGACCTCAGCTCTACGCGTTGGTTGGACATAGGCTTCCCCCGTTGGTGATGCGTGATGATCGCGTGGGGATTAGCGGGCGAATTGGGCCCCAAGGTGAAGAAATTGAACCGCTTGACCTTGAGGAACTCGCAACCCTCACCGTTCGGATTAAGGAACATAATGCTGAAGCTGTCGCAATTTCGCTTCTGCACAGTTACGCCAACGATGCACATGAGCAAATCGTCGCAGAAGCCGTAGGTGATATTGGGCTACCGCTGTCGGTTTCCGCTGACTTGGTACCAGAATTCCGAGAGTATGAGCGTACATCCACCACCGTAGTAAACGCCTATGTGGCGCCAATCATGAGCAATTACCTCGGACGCATCTCGAAAGAAGCAGGTGCAACACGAGTGAGGATCATGGGATCGAATGGAGGCGTGCTACCAGTTGAGCGGGCAAGAAAAGAACCAGTGCACACAGTCCTTTCTGGCCCTGCTGGAGGGGTTATTGGAGCACTAACTTGGGCCAAACGCTCAGGTAGGGAGCGAATTATTTCATTTGATATGGGAGGAACGTCCACTGACGTATCCTTGTGTCCTGGGCACCCACTCAGGACTCGAGAGTTTGAGATCGCAGGGCAACCCACAGCAATACCGGTTCTGGACATCCATACCGTCGGTGCTGGTGGCGGATCGCTGGCCAGGGTCGACGCAGGCGGTGCGCTCAGGGTAGGACCTCAGAGCGCCGGAGCAGAACCCGGACCGATCTGCTATGGCAGAGGCGGATCAAGGGTCACAGTAACTGATGCCCATGTTTGGCTTGGGCGTCTTCCGGCTTCTTCCTTCCTAGGTGGTAGCGAAACTCTTGACCGAGATGCAATTCGTGATCCGCTGGGGGTGCTGGCAGCAGCACTCGGTGCGTCTCTTGAAGAAACCGCCGAAGGGATCTTGGCTGTGGCGGACACAGCAATGGAGCGAGCCCTGCGCGTGATCTCGGTAGAGCGTGGCTACGATCCAGAGGATTTTACCATCGTGGCATTCGGCGGTGCCGGTGGCCTACACGTCACTGAGCTTATTGATCGACTAGGGGCTCGAGAGGCCCTGATCCCCCCAGGTCCTGGCCTCTTATCAGCCTACGGAATGCTGGCTTCGCCCGTGACCCGAGAAACCGCCCGCACTGTGCTGCAAGCCACCGATGATTCAGGGGCTGGTGACTACATTGACGACGTACTGGCAGGGCTTGCTCTTCAAGCATGGACGGAAATGGTAGAGGAGGGGTCAGACCCGGACGAACTATCCACTACACTCTGGATTGACGCCCGATATCGAGGGCAGAGCTTTGAGCTAAGGGTTCACGCCGAAGATTGGGTCGAACGCTTCCACAACTTACACGAGGAACGCTACGGGTATCGCCGAGATGGAACAGCGGTAGAGGCAGTCACTTTGCGCGCAATAGTGACTGCACCAGCTCCACTACTTGCGGTCCATAGACTCTCGATTGCTGATGGTCCACCACCGACTCGCTCAACTAATGTGGTCTATGGGGACAGAGAGATAGAGGCACTACTGGTATCTCGAAATGACTTACGTTTAGAACACGTGTTAGAGGGTCCGCTGATCGTTCAGGAATACAGTGGGACGACCTGGGTGCCCGCTGGCTGGACCGTAAAGCCAGATCTCTGGGGATGCTTACACCTTACGAGGGGGCTGGGCTGATACGGCACGTTGTCTAAGATATAAGCAGATTATTCGGGGCAATTACCTTTGAGCTTTCATACAGTAATGGCTAATCAAACATGAGCCCTGTTCAAGAAACTGCTTCGCTGGGGCGAGATGAGTAGAGCAAGGAAGCAAGCACTGCACGGGAGCCCAAAGGGTGGCGCTGAGAACCTTCGTCCGCCCTATAAGGAAGCTTGGATCGCAGGAGCACTCGTGTTTGCTCTATACTGGCTCACGTTATCTCCTACAACGGCATTCTGGGATACCAGCGAGTATATCGCGACAGGCCACATGCTTGGTATTCCACACCCTCCGGGGAATCCGCTCTTTGTAGTCCTCGCCAGAGCATGGTCCGTGGTTTTCACATTTTTCGGCCTATCGGTAGCAACCAGTATCAATCTATTCAGTGCTTTCATGTCGGCCGCCGCTCACGCTATGTGGTTCCTGGTAGCACACCATATCCTGCGCTACTTCTCGAGTGACAAACTTTTCCGCCTTGTCGGGGCTGCGGCAGCCGTTCTTGTGAGTTCGACTTCCTTTACAGTCTGGAGCCAGTCAAACGTCAATGAGAAGGTTTACACAGTCTCACTCTTCACGATCGCCCTTCTATCGTGGCTAGCGGTCCGATGGCAAGAGAACCTGGGCAAAGGCAAGGACGACAATCTACTCATTCTGATGGTGTTCATTCTCGCCTTAAGTGTGGGAAATCACCTGATGGCGTTCCTCGTCGCCCCCGCCATCGGAATCTTCATACTCGTGGTTCATCCCCAAACTCTCTTGAACTGGCGCTTGTACTTGGTTGGTGCAGCCGTAGCGATAGTCGGACTATCAATTCATCTATTCTTGCCCCTACGTGCTGGACTTCAGCCGGTAATCAACGAGGCAGCACCGGCATGTCCAGATATAAGCTCTGCGCTCTCAGCTGTGGTTACGTACGGCAAAGCTGGCTGTGCAGCGCTAGCCGAAGCACTCAATCGCACTCAATACGAGAAGCCACCTCTACTTCCTAGGTCGGCTCCACTGGTCTCACAGGTTGCGAACTACCTTCAGTATTTCGACTGGCAGTGGGCCAGGTCTCTCGATGGTAACAACGTTCTCTTCTCTAATTGGCGCCTACCATTCACGATGCTATTCACAGGGTTAGGCGTATGGGGTGCAATCGAGCACGCAAGAAGAGACCGGACGAGCTTCATTTTCTTGGCCACGCTCTTCGTGACCTTATCCGCTGGCCTAGTCTACTACCTGAACTTCAGATACGGATATTCACTTCCGGACCCAATCGCCGACCGAGGACTCCATGAAGTTCGTGAGCGTGACTACTTCTTCATAGTCAGCTTCTCGGTATGGGGGCTTTGGGCAGGCATAGGCATTGCAACTCTTTGGCGGGAGGCAAGCCGTGAGGTACGCTCGGGCCTTGCGAAGGCCAGCCCAATCCTTGGGTTGGCACTGATTCCGTTGGTCCTGAATTTCACTTGGGCAAGCCGTGCAGATGACTACTCTGCTAGGGACTGGGCCCACAACCTTATAATGAGCGTCGAACCATACGGTGTGCTTTTTACAAACGGTGACAATGACACCTTCCCGCTCTGGTATCTACAGGAAGTAGAAGGCATCAGGCGAGACGTCACAGTCATTGTGACTTCCTACCTAAACACTGAGTGGTACACGAAACAACTCAAGAGGATAACCGCACCATGTGATCCTGACATGGGTCCATCCGAGGACTGGTCCAGAATTATTTGTCAGCGTCCTTATACTGCTGAAAACACGTCCGCAGCATACGTGACTGATCCCACATCTATGCCCAGTAAGGTCTCCCTGGTTGTGGCTACTAGCATCAAGGAGCCCACCAAGTCGATCATCCCACTTACCGATGAACAGATCGACCAGGTTTCACAGAATTATGTGCGCGTCGAAGGAAATCGGTCTGTGAGGCTCGGAAACATCAATACTGTCTTGAGGGACGGTGATAGTCTGGTGCCGTGGGAACAGTACGCGCTAGCGCTGATCGGAGAGGTGATCGATGAACGGCCGATCTACTTCTCGTCCAGTGGCAACGCTGCGGTATCACTGGGCTTGACTGACTACCTCGTGCGTCAGGGCCTTGCTTACCGACTGAATAATGGTCCGCTGGAGGAGGTTGAAAGCACTGAGGGTGTTATCCGCATGTTGCCCTCACCATACGAATCAGTAATAGGTCAATGGGTAGATATGCCGAGGACACACACTTTGTTGACTGAAGTCTTCGTGCACCGATCGGGAATTCCAGATGAATGGACGCACTGGCCGGATCTCGCGACGATCGGCATCCCTAACTATTACGCCTGGGGATACTTGGCTCTAAGTCAAGCTGCACTACAGACGTCTGATGAAGAATTAATGGAGCAGTACAGTGAGCGTGCTGAAGCTTGGTTGAGGCTAGGCACGGGATGAAGCACCAAGTCAAACTTCTTTATTCATAGATCGAAGATTTCTCCTAGTTCTTCCGCCTCGGCAACCGATAGTACCTTTGCCGCCACCGCGATGTCCTGGACTGCATTTCCTACAGATTTGAAGTATGTGATTTCCTCTGCTTCCGTGCGTCCAGTAATCCGACCAAGAACGATGTCGCCAATTTCTCCAGCAATCACGTCCTCTCCAAACAAGCCATCTCTAATAGGACCTACGATATCTCCGGCCTCCTCAAGTGCAGCCTCCTTTTGGTCAACTATGACTCGTGCCCGCTCCACCAGGGTGGCATCGACTTCTCTCATGTCTGTAGTGAACGAGCCGATACCGGTCACGTGTGTGCCAGGCTCTACGAGCGCACCATCAAACACTGGAGTTGAACTGCTGGTTGCAGCAATGATGATATCCGCCCCAGTTACGGCCTCATCTGGGTCCTCCAAACTGATAGCTTCCACTCCGCTCAGTTCGCCTACTAGATCCTGTGCAGAGGTAGCACTACGGGAGACAACACGAACCTTAGTGATGTCTCTCACACACCGTACAGCCTCAAGTTGGGTCCTTGCCTGCGTACCGGCTCCAAAAAGCGCTACAGTCGTGGAATCTCTCCTGGCTAGAAGGTCTGCGGCGAGGCCACCAACTGCGCCTGTGCGAAGGGCGGTCAGCCAGGTCCCATCCATAAGGGCAATCGGACAGCCAGTCAGAGTGTCTAGAACCACCACCACCGCATGGATCACTGGGAGGCCCGACTGTGCATTACCCTCATTCACTGAAACAATCTTCACGCCAGCGGAGTCCTGCTCTTTCAAGTGGGCAGGCATGAATAGACTGACCCCATGGGACGTCTCCAGCGCTACACGAACAGGGACAGTTGCATCACCCGCTGCAAGAGCGCTAAATGCATCCCTCATCGCCTCAATGGCCATTGGCATGTCGATAGTGGATCGCACGGTATCAGAAGATAAAATTCGAACCCTCATGGCTTACCTAGGGAAACAGGGAATACAAAGGTGTAGGGCTTGAACCACCCCATCACTCTTAATTCTAGCCAACCTTCTACTGGATCGCTTGTGACCAAAGCTCAAACTCGACCTCAAATAGGGCACCGCGTCGTTATTGTGGGTGGTGGAGTTTTTGGCTGCACTGCAGCCCTAAAGCTCCAGTCACGTGGTTGGTCTGTGAGCATAGTCAATCCTGGCACCCCCCCACACGAAGACGCGTCTTCGACTGATGTCAGCAAGGTTGTCCGCATGGATTATGGTTCGGACGTCTTCTATCACGAACTTGGAGAGATCGCGATCGAAGGATGGAAATCTTGGAACCGCGACTGGCAACAGCCCCTGTACCATGAAGACGGGTTCCTCATACTCTCGCGTGGCCAAATGAAATTGGGCGGATACGAACACGAGAACCGTAAAGTATTAGAACAACGTGGCTACAACACCGAACGCCTGACTACGAATCGGATCGCCAATCGTTATCCAGCCTGGGATTTTTCGGAATATCCTGATGGCTACTATAACCCCCACGGCGGATGGGTGGAGAGCGGGAGCGTCATGGAGCATTTGGTTCAGCTCTGCAAAGCCAGCGGTGTTCAATTTTATTCGGGCCAGATGGATCAATTACGATCGAAGGGAAGTCGTATTTCAGGTGTCCTAACTAACAATGGCGATATAATCACAGGCGAAATTGTCGTGGTCGCAGCTGGAGCATGGACTCCCACGTTACTACCCTGGCTTTCGGGTGTTCTCTGGTCTACCGGTCAGCCAGTGCTCCATTTCTTACCCGATAATCCCGACCTCTTTCGTGCTGAGCACTTCCCTCCATGGTCGGCTGATATCTCGAACAGCGGGTGGTATGGATTCCCTGCCCTAGCGGATGGACGTGTCAAGGTGGCACACCACGGGCAAGGAATACGTATGCACCCGGAAGCGCGGGAGACAGTGGATGCAAATCATGAAGCTCGTACCCGTAAATTCTTGAGCAGTGCGATTCCAGCGCTCTCGGATGCCCCCATCGCATACCGGAGAATCTGTATGTATTGCGACACTTTCGATGGCAACTTTTTGATCGGGCACGACCCAGACCGGGAGGGTCTTGTCGTAGCAGCTGGAGGTAGTGGGCACGCCTTCAAGTTCGCGCCAGTACTTGGAGAGATCGTGGCTGACGCTGTGGAGCATCAGCATAATAAGTGGGGCTCCCGGTTCGCCTGGCGAGAAGCAAGGGCGTTTGGAAATGAGGAAGCTCGCTATACAGGCCAATAACGACTCCCGCTAATCGCTAATTTGCTGACCATACTCTCTTGAAGCCATCCTACAGCATGCAAACAATTTCTACTCCCAACGCTCCGGCTCCTGCGGGACACTACTCTCAGGCGATAGTTCATCAAGGCATCGTATATGTTGCCGGTCAGTTGCCTTTTGACCCAAAGGATCCTGAGGCACTGCCCGATAATCCTGGGGACCAAACACGCAACGTACTCGAGAACGTTCGTGCAATACTCGAAGCAGCCAACAGTAGTTTGAGTAAGACTCTTCAGATGACGATCTATGTCACTGATATAGATCACTGGCCAGCCGTAAATGCAGCATATGCTGAGGTCATGGGCGCACACCGGCCAGCGCGTGCTGTGGTGCCTGTAGGTAACCTAAGGCCCGGTTGCATTCTGGAGGTTCAAGCGATCGCTGCACAGGAAGTTCCCGAGGATACCGGGATCTAGAATCCATATGCAAGCATTGATCAACCCTGCTGGCTGATTACTACAGATCCAGACTCAGCGAAGGTGAGATGGAAGGCTCAAATAGAGAATGTGTGGTCTATAAACCTACTCGTCCTATTGGGCTCACGATCAATCAGTGTTTCAGGATAGCCGAAGATCGTAACATGAACCTGCCTGGACCTGCTGGAGTTGGACGGAGCGCAGGACCAGCAGTCGAACCTTCCTCTCGAATTTCCATGATGCAATCAAATAGTTCAGGGCGTGCCCCAACCGTTGCACCTCGACTGACTAGTATAATCCTAGGAACCTCACTTGCGAGCTCTTTCATGAGCACCAGGCTACGGATACCGGCCTCAGGGTCTAGTCGATCGAATGGCTCCTCTAGCAAGAGCGAGCCCAGGCCCTGCCCGCCCGCAGCGATAAGAGATGCAGCAGCTAGCCGTATCGCTAGCTTGGCAGCAGAGAGATCCTCCTCTGATATCGAACGCAAGGTCTCATAATCCCCTTCGAGACGGACCCCTCCCCCTCGTAGAGTGATCGCCAGAATTCGGCCACCTGTGAGCCTGCAGACGAAACGGGAAGCTCTATCCAGAAGTACGTCCCTAGCTCGACCCTCACGAGCAGCCCGCACACGTAAGAGGGCCAACATGACCTGACCTCGATGGTCATCTCCTGCGACTTCCTTCTCTATTAGAGAGCCTCCTGCTCGCATGCCGCTAACCCTAACTCGTAAGAGTTCGACACGTTCGGATTGAGCCTCCAGAGCCATATGTAGCTTCAATGTTTTTTCTTCACGCTCTTGGAGGTTCGGCGGTTTGAGCTCCAATTGTTCCCGCCTGCTCCGCCACCAACTCCCGTCTTGGATGACTGCTTCCCACTCATTATTTAGCTCGCGCAAGACCTCATCATAATGACCCTCCAATACACGACCGCAGAGTGGACAAGGTGCGTCAGGCCCGGTCGCTTCCAGTTGGCGTAAGCGTGATCGAAGCTGCCGGGCTCGATCACGGTAGGTATTAAGGGTTGTTTCGGCATCCTGCCTCTCGCTGAGCCAATCCATCATCGAAGCCTCTAGGGCCACATCGGCCTCAACCACCCCTGCTCTAAGTGACCGGAGATCTTGTTCCGCTGATTGGGTTTCTGTAGCAATAGCCTCAAGATCTATGGAAGTCGATCCTGGAACATTGCTCTCTAGTGCGGGCGTACCAGATCTCAAACCTGTCCCAGATTTGTCACCTGGTTCTAGCCGCTCTAAAGCAGCATCGACCACAGCTAGCCCGCGGGTAAACGCTATCGCTAGCGAAGCAATCGACAACATCTCCTCTAAAGTCCCTGCATCGGTGCAAGCCCAAAAATGCCGCAGGGGCTTATTGTTAGAGCCCCCTCCGATCTGGATCAAGAGTTCCTTGATTGATTTCCGTGACCGCCCGTCACCACCGATCACCGCTGTCAAACCAGCTGGTATGGAAGCGCTCACTCGGCCAACTCCAGGGATATCGCCATCAAGTGCATCCAGGCCTCCAACCGCATGGACCTTTGAAGCATCAGCGGTATCAGAATCCAGTAACTCCTCAATGACTGCCTGGGTGGCATCGTCTAGAAAACCATCCCGTTCAAGTTCTTTTTCCAGTGCAACACGAAGGAGTGAAGGCGCATCTTCCAATAACCAGTCTGCTGGGAAAGGACGCGGCTCTTTTCCAGCCTCGATGGCTAGATGTAGTGCGGAGGTCCGCAGACCCGATAGCTCTCCACCCTGTAAGGCAAGGAGATCCTGCGGGAAAGCGCCCTCAAGCCTCAGGCGCGCAATCTTACCCTTGATACCTCCGGGGATCTCCTGGACAACCTCACGGACTCGGCGACGCAGTTGATCGTGATCCCCACCAACAACCTTAATGGGAGCCAGCGCAGCCACTGGACGCGAAGGAATAGCGTGGAATTGATGCTCTCCGCTCTCTAGGTTCACCATTAGGAATCCTTTTTCCCCTCCGGCGTCTGCCCAGGGATCAAGTGCCACACGCTCTAGGGATCCTGCCCAGAGAACATTCGAGCATACCTGTTCTGTCCGGTGTTGACCTCCCAGGGCTATATAGCTCCAGTCCTCGGGAACAACTGGTACCGCTGCCTGCTCGGACTGTTCAAGAGTTCCATGCAGTACCAAAAGATTCCAGCGTATTCGAGGGTCAGACTCCGGGAAGGCCGAAGGGTGGCGGACAGTAGCACGGTATGGAACGAGGCAAGCATGAAGCTCAAGACGCTCCATGATAATGGAGCGCGTCAAATCGGTAGCTGCCTCGACGTTCGGAAAACTATCTAGTACAGCGAGGGCCCCGGGATCGCCAAGCTGCCTGGGAGTGTCCCTGGGACCAGCAACCATGAATACTGGTGTCTCGGGAAGTGAGGAGCGAAGCAGCTCAAGACCTCGCGCAAGCACCACCACTGCACTTGCAGGAGGATCCGGACGATCAAAGACATCACCCGAAACCACCACGATGTCAGGATTTAGTCGAATTATATCCTGAAGTGCACGCTCAAATGCCAGAGAGACATCTCGTTCGCGTATATCCACACCGCGATCGATACGCCCGTATGCCCGGAAACCCAGGTGCAGATCCGAAAGATGTGCAAGAATCACTCGGAGGCCAGGCCTTCTTTCTGGATCCACGAGGGAACTAGATAGGATAGAGCATGAAACTTGACTACTGGTTCGCTTAGCTCGAAGTCCGTCAAGCAAGAACGGAAGCTGTCTCCAGTTGGAAACCGGGACAGCACCTTCCTAAAGGGCCCTGCATACTTTAGGTCCATGGCATCCTTAGGGATGATACTTCAGGCACCTCCGCACGAGGTTATACCAACCACCCTGAGTGAGCAGGGCACCACGCATCAGGTTGCCTCGAAAGGAGGCCTTGATAGCTTTGGAGCCTCAAATCATACCTGACCCCATCGACCGCATGCAAAGGGAACACCTAGCGATCGCGGTGATCTTAACCCTGGCAACAGGCTGCGACAACGTTGCCTGGGAAGGGTTAGAACTCCGCCTTAAACCTCCTACCTTTTCTTCCGCAGTATCTTCGGGGCAATCAGTTATTACCCCGGATCTGGCCGACGAAGAACAATCCCTCGGAATCCCCAAGAGACCAATTCTACTTAGTGGGAAACGGACCGGGTCTACAGCTAAGCTAACCGCAGTCGGAGAGGTAAATGGTAATAGTCTCACAGAAATCTCGAACCAGGGCTTAAGATCTGAGACCACCGGTGATTTCAGCCTACGGCTTATAACTCAAGGCTCAGAATGGGTACTGTTCTCTGAGGGGGTTAGGATCGGAAGGATGATAGCTCAAGAAGTGTCAATCGATGACAGCTTCTGTACCCTAAGGCCTACCATTTCGGGTATTGTGGAACTCGTATCAGAAGCGAGTGATGTAGAACAGTTAATTGCCTTGCCAATTGATGTTGCAGGTTCTCGCTCTTTTCAGCCATATACGGCATACCGCCATAACTACAATCAACGTGTAGCCTCGCTCGCGCTGGCATCTGAAGTGATCCCAAGCGTCGGCGCTGAATGGCCTCCCTCAATCCTGGATTCACGAACGGACATTCATGCTTTCCAACTTCCAGGTGAACCGAGACAAACGATTGCAGCGACCTTCCTACATCAGGATCGAATGATCACATCACCACCTGAACCTGGAGCCTACTCTCTATTTGTGATGGGAGACGCCACCTCTGGGACTTATGAGATAAGCTATATGTGGTACCGGCTTGCTGAGTCTCAGGGAAAAGGGGTGCCGCGTTACCTGGATCATATCGACTGGAATGGTGACGGATCCGAAGAAATCCTGCTGGAAATGTTTGGTTCTGAGGATCTCTGGTTCGCGGGTCTTGCCAGGCAGGACAGTAGATGGATTCGCTCATTTGAAGACTCTTGCAACTCCTCGACTAAAGAAAAATGATACGGATCAGAACAGTGCAGGAACATATCCGTGAACTCATTTTCTGCATCATCGTTCTGGCAACAGCGTGCCAGCCAACTTCAGTGGAAAAAAATAGAGGCACTGCTAGTAACATTATTCTGGTGGATGCAACTGGACTGGAAGTTACTCTTGAGGAACCAGCGCGGAGAATCATTTCACTCGTACCATCAGCAACCGAGACGTTGAGAGCACTAGGGGCCATTCATACGGTTGTTGGGCGCACTGATTTCGATCTAGAGAACTGGGTTCTCGATATCCCGTCTGTGGGTGGAGGGCTGGAGCCAAACTTCGAAGATATCATCGCTCTCGAACCAGACTTAGTTGTGCGTTTTGCTGGTGACCAAGATCCTCAAACCAAATCTCGCCTGGATGAGCTTGAGATCCCCCAAATAGCCGTGCGTCCGGATCGTCTAACTGACTTATACTCAAGCATAATACTTCTCGGAAAAGCAACAGGTACCGAGCCTGCAGCTGATTCCATAATCTCGAACATCAAGAATGACCTCGCTGATCTTCAGAGATGGACTTCCGAGAAGCCAAAGATCCATACGGTGTACATTCTCGGAGGCTCGCCACCTTGGGTTGCAGGTCCTGATACCTATATCGATGAGATACTAGTGCTAGCTGGCGGTAGAAATGTCTTCTCCGACTTGGGATTCTTGTATGGCTCAGTAAGCCCCGAGCAATTTCGCGTCCGAAAGATCGATGTAGTTCTAATTTCGGACAGGTCCCAGTTCGATCCCAGGCTGACCCCTGGGGCTCGTATAGAGGAGATCGGAAATACCCTGGAGTTCCCCGGGCCGAACATAGCAGAGGCCGCAAGACATGTAGCCAAAATCTTGCATGGTGATCTACTGCGATGAGCAAAACAAAACTCGGGGCTCTGTTGGTTCTAGCCCTCATTGGGATCGGGCTATTAGGTGTGCTTTTTGGTTCCGTTCCACTTCTAATTTCCGAAGTCTGGGCTGCTCTCACTGGAAATGGGCAAGAAGCACATCGGGACATTGTGGTCAACCTTCGACTACCCCGTATCCTCTTAGCGGGATTTGTCGGGGGAGGACTGGGTGTAGCAGGCGCAACTTTTCAGGCTCTGTTACGAAATCCTCTGGCGGAACCATATATACTCGGTGTCTCTGGAGGCGCATCATTTGGTGCAGTACTGATGCTCAGCATGGGTCTTGCTGCAACCAGTTCGTGGACGCTTCCCCTCGCAGCATTTGCAGGTGCACTCCTAGCGATTTTTCTCGTGTTTCGTGTAGCTATCTCATCTGGTGGAGCGATGGATGTCCGGGTCCTTCTGCTTTCAGGTGTAGTCATAGCTGCTTTTTTCTCGGCTTGTATCGCTTTCATTCTCTCGATTTCTCCTGCTCGTACAGTACAGAGTGCTATTCTATGGACTATGGGCAGCCTAGCAGGAGCTGACTGGGATAGGGTCGTCATCGCAGGAGTTTATACAATGCCCGCGACACTTATGCTCATATCTCTAGCTCGGTCACTGAACCTGATGGCGATTGGAGAAGAAACAGCGTACTACCTGGGTGCTAATGTGGAGGGCGTGAAAAGAATTTCTCTGATCGTCGCAGCATTGATCACAGCAGCGAGTGTCTCCGTGGCCGGAGTAATCGGATTTGTTGGACTCGTTGTGCCTCACACTTTGAGAATCTTGGTGGGATCGGACCACCGTGGGCTCCTACCGCTTTCATTCCTCGGAGGTGCCACTTTTCTAATAGGAGCAGATTTTATTGCTCGGTTGGTTCTTTCACCTATTGAAATCCCGATCGGTGTGATCACAGCGTTTATTGGGGTCCCGTTTTTCCTCGTCCTTTTGAGGCAGAGTGTGGCAACCAAATGAAGTTTGAAACCACGGATCTTGTGATCAAGTACCCGGGACAAAGCCGCCCTGCTCTTAATGGCGTAAACATGTCTGCTCCTTCCGGAAGCTTTTACGCAGTCCTAGGACCTAATGGCTCTGGGAAATCCACTCTTATGAAGGGGCTCCTGGGAATTGTAAGAGCGGATCAAGGAAGAGCCTTGATCGCCGAACGCAATATCAGCAAGTGGGATCGCAAAGCGCTCGCTCGCGTTATCGGTGTAGTATCACAATCAGAGACCATTTCATTCCCGATAACTGTGCGAGAGATGGTCGGCATGGGTCGATATCCCCACCTTGGACCTCTTGAGGGAGAAGGCAGCAAGGACCGAGCCGCTGTCCATGAGGCACTGGGGGTTTGCGACGTGACGCATCTCGTTAACCGAGATCTATCAACCCTTTCGGGTGGAGAGTTACAGCGCGTCAGGATCGCTCGCGCTCTAGCTCAAGAACCTATGGCCCTTATACTCGACGAGCCGACAAGCAGTCTCGATATCAAGCATGAAATGGAGATTCTGGAGCTGCTGAAACAATCTGTAGGCTCTGGACTTACTGTGATCCTTATAACACATGGGCTGGATCTGGCGGCCCGCTTTTCGGATCGAATGCTGCTCTTGTCCGAGGGGCAGGTCGCAGTAGAAGGGACACCGGATGAAGTTGTGAGCGAGGAAGCACTGGCTGAAGTATACGGTTGGCCAGTTAAGGTTGAATGGGAACCAACCACCGGCTCTCCAAGGGTGACGCCCCTCCTCTCTTGATCAAGTATCTCGACAACGAAAGGAAGAGTGTACGTATCCTCGTTAGTCACCCATAGGAGCTAAGGTTTGCCACCTCTGAGTGCGCCTTAAGATAGCTTCTGAATCGGGTTGTGGGGATTACTCCTTTTTCGACAGCTGCTTGTACTCCACAGTCAGGCTCAGAAACATGTGAACACCCCCTAAACCTGCATAACGGAAGATGCTCCCTGAATTCAGGGAAACAATGACCAAGCTCGGAGGGCGGTATTCCCGCAAATGCTATATCGCCAAAACCAGGAGTATCAGCTACAAAACCCCCACAACTAAGGGATATGATACGCGCATTGACGGTCGTGTGCCGACCGGTCCCACCTTTGCGTGACAGCTCTCCAGTACGCAACTCCAGTTTAGGATCGATAGCATTTAGCAGAGACGATTTTCCCACACCCGAGGGACCGATCAACGTTGAAATACCTGAACACAGTTCTTCCTCTAGCCGGCCCACTCCCACTCCAGCTATAGCACTCACAGGCAAAACGAGGTACCCGATACTTTGGTACAGATTCTTGAGCGGCTCAGCAATCTCTCCGGCACCCGGCAAATCCATCTTGTTAATCACCAAAGCTGGCTTAATCCGGCTCGACTCACCTAGTAGCAGAAGGCGATCTACCAGTTCTGGGTTGGCCTGGGGATCCTTGGCCGCAACTACCATGAACGCTCGGTCGAGGTTCGCAGCTAGAACCCTATGCACCCGCTTACCTCGGCTCCGCTTAACAAGTTCACTCGTACGCTGCTCGACTCTCTCTATGGCCCAGCCGTCATCCAACTGTTCCAGAGAAACCCTGTCACCTATGACAATCCTATCTTTCTTCGCTCCACTTAACTTCAGTCTACCACGCAGTGATGCTTCCACCACAAGACCATCCTCTAGTCGAACTCGGTAAGAACCCCCACCGGTTTGATCTACCACCCCGATCATTGATGAAAGTCTAGAACGCAAGAAGCTGGAGAGGAGAATCTTTCTAGGGGAACAGCAGAAAACATGTCCGACCGGGGTATCACCGGCCTATAGATCAAGCCGCGAAAGACTCCAGTGCGTCGCCCTTGCCACCTTCACGCAAACGACGCAGCGCTCGGTCTCTAAGTTGACGAATCCGTTCCCGTGTAACGCCTAGCATATTGCCAATTTCCTCTAGCGTATGCTCTCGCTCACCCTCTAGACCGAAATAGAGCCGCAGAACTTTTGCATCACGTATCTCGAGAAGAGAAAGCGCATCATCAATTGTTTCCGTTAAAAGACGCTTCTCGACTTCGAGTTCTGGCTCTGCAGCTTCTTCATTTATGAAGCGCTCGACCAATTGTGAATCCTCTGAGTCACCAATCGGGGCATCGAGTCGAATTTCCGCAGAATTCAGAGTCTGCAAAGATTCTACCAATTCCGGCGTAAGATACGTAGCTTCAGCAAGTTCTTCTGTCGAAGGCTCACGACCCTTCTCTTGCTTCAGCCGCTCTTTTTCCCTGAAAATCCGTGCAAGATCACTTGCTCGGTTCAGGGGAACACGCACAGCACGCCCATGGTTCGCGAGTGATGCCAAGATTGCCTGGCGAATCCACCAAACCGCATAGCTGATAAATTTCACACCCTGCTCCGGATCGAACTTACATGCAGCGGTAACTAGTCCGACATTTCCTTCCTGAATCAGGTCCGTGAGTGACACACCACGATTCTGGTACTTCTTGGCAACGCTAATTACGAAGCGAAGGTTCGCACGCGCCAATTCCTGAATCGCATCCTGGTCGCCTTTCTGAGCAAGTGCACCCAACTCCTTTTCCTTCTCAGGAGTGATTAGCTCATGACGACTGACATCTCGAAGGTATTGGTCAAGGGCACTCTGCTCCTCTACACTGGCATCGAATCCAGAGAGGAGATTGCCCTTCCCGCGTCGCTTACTCCGTTTCCTCGGAGTCGCAGTGGCCATCGTCTTATTATCTCTTGATGAAGCCCGGTCAGGTGACTAAGCGGTCTCGGTTATCGTTGAGGCCTAGAAAGGCGTGAAATGCAAAGCAATTTATGATGCTCTAATTACTATGTGATGTCAAGGAGTTTTCCGTTTTAAAAAGGTCGCTATCAGCGAACCCCATACCAGCTTAGGCTGTTCCAGTCGGTCGAGTAATTCTTGCGATAATATCGTCTGCCAGAATGGAGCGTTGTTCGAAAGTAAAAACCCTAAGGACTCGTGCTGTCGTATACAGATTATCTGCCAACCGCGGCAAATCTAGGAGTCCTGGCAATCCTTCTACGCCTAAGCGCTGGATTTGTCCATCACGCCGTTCAACAAGCACATTTAACTGGAACATGGCTTTCTTAGCTGGAAAATCGATAACTACCTCTCCAGGTTCCAAGTCAAGATCAAGAGCTATGTCGTCTTCAATCGCACGCTTACGTGGTGAGCCACTAATTACCCAATCTTCTACTTGTCTACCTGTAAGGTCGGCTGCGGTCAGTTCTAATGCTCTTTTGGGGAGCCGGCGTTGGCGAAGTGCCGGCAACCACCGAGTACCAATACGCCCTGCGGCTTCACCGTCAGCTTCATGTGCTCGGCGGCCAATCTCATGCAAGAGTTCTTCGTCAGTTGGGCCAACAAGTTCATGAGAAACAAGGAGCCCGCTATCTACGGCTTCTTCAACAATCCGCTTGTAGAGAACGGTCGCGGCCCGTACGGCATGATGCCAGTAGACGTTTCGAAACATCTGGTACTTCGCAAATAAAAGAGATTCCAGAGCGGCCACTGCTTTCTCTTGAACTCCCACCTCATACTCACCAGAATCCGGGTCACGTAATAAGGCAAGCCCCTGTAACAACCGCGAAACGTCGACTTCACCGTAAGGCACACCGGAAAAATGAGCATCCCTGCGGAGATATTCCATCTTATCCAGATCAAGAGCTCCACTTACCAGGCCCCGCAAAGGAATTTGACTCTGACCAGAGATCAACTCCAAAAGAAGCTCTGGAGCAGTGGATCCAAGAGGGACGAGGGCATCGCGTAGGGAGGCGGACGCTAAGAACTGTTCACTAACTTCCTCGTGATGGGTCGGCACATACTCCGCTTCTAGTTCCTCTAGTGCATGCGAAAACGGATAGTGGCCAATGTCGTGAAGTAGCGCCGCATAAGGAATGAGATGTTCACCCTGCAATACTTCCGGTGGAATTCTTCGATTCTCGCGAATCCTACCTAGTGCGACAGTCGCGAGGTGATAAACACCCAGGGCATGGTCAAACCGCGTGTGTGTCGCACCAGGATATACCAGATGAGTGAAGCCTAATTGCCGGATGTACCGCAGGCGCTGGAACTCCTCAGTATCAACGATCTGGGCCGCTATAGGGTCAAGTCTGATCGTATTCCACAGAGGATCCCTAATTATTTTTCCGGCAAGCTTATCACTCATTCGGCAAAGATGTTCGGCGAGTAGACACTTATCTTCAAACCTCGTGCACTGTCCTGCCACCAAGCACGGTCCGGATAACCTGAATTTCCTTGATCAGATCTGGATCTACATCATGAGGGTCTCCCGCAAGCATCACGAAGTCACCCAACTTGCCAGCGGTAATCGTACCCTTCTCGTTCTCCTCAAACGATGCGTACGCCCCATTCACCGTACAGACTCTCAGGGCTTCGTCGACGGTGATCCTCTGGCTGGGGCCCCAGACTCTGCCAGCAAAATCTTTGCGGGTCACCATACTCTGTATCGCCATCAGTGGTTCATAAGGTCCCGGGGAATGGTCGGAAGCAGGAGCAACCGGGATTCCAGACTCGATAAAAGACTTGTGAGCGAACATCCATTCCATTTTCTCTTCACCGTATTCAATCCACTTTTCGCCATGATAGTGAGCATAGGTGTAGAACGGTGCGGGGATATAGCCACCGTTGGCTATGCGCTGGAGAAGTGTTGGATTCACTAAGGAGCAGTGCTCGAGTCGGTGGCGCGTATCCGGACGAGGATACTCTCGTTGCATACGCTCGTAGGCATTGAGCACCATGTCGATTGTGACATCACCGTTGGCATGGATAGCGATCTGCCATCCGGACCGGTGAGCCTCTTCGACAACCTCGTGAACCTCTTCTTGCGTCATCGTCAGGATACCAAAATCGTCTGGGCGACCCTCATATGGCGTGCTCATCGCCATAGTGCGCTCCGAGGCCGAACCGTCAGCGGAGAATTTCACTGGGCCAATACGAATCCACTCGTCGCCAACCCCAGTGCGAATCCCAGCTGATTGAAGTGCTGGGAAAGTCCCACCTCTAGCCATCAAATTCATGCGTAAGGAGAGAGTGTCCTCATCTCTGGCGTCCTGGTAGGCGACGAACGCCGTTGATCCCGTACCCGCCTGATGAACTGACGTGAGTCCCGTAGCATTCATCTCTTTGCAGATCACAGAGACTCCAGCTGCACGTTCTTCACGCGTCGATCCTGACGGCACATCGAAGGCACCACGCGCTCTCTCAGCAACCTTCCCTGTGAGTTCGCCATCCTCACGATAAAAGTGACCTCCAAACGGGTCTGGGGTGCTGACGGTGATACCTGCTACCTCAAACGCCTTTGAGTTGTATACACCTGTGTGGCCACCACGATGTCCAACTACGATCGGGTGTTCCCTGCTTACCGCATCAAGATCTACACGGTTCAACGGACGCCCCTCTTCCTGCTTTGTATCATCGTACATGTAACCAACAATCCATTCACCAGGCGGAGTGCTGGCTGCCCGCTCACTCAGAGCATCCTGGATACGAGCAACACTTCCAAGGTTAGTGTTCACATTCTTGAGTGCGTTCAGGCCCGCGCTAGAAGGATGAGAATGTGCGTCTATAAACCCTGGTAAAACCGTCATTCCAGAAGCATCAATCACCTCGGTATTCGCAGACTGGAGGTTTTGGATGTCTTCATTGGAACCAACTGCCATGAAACGTCCAGCCTTTAGAGCAAAAGCTTCCGCGACTGGTTGATCAGCCTCCTGAGTAAGCACCTTGCCCCCGATGACGATAAGGTCAGCTCTCATATTTCCTGGATCCGCTATCGGTGCACACCCGCTGGCCAGACCCGCAGCAGCAACCGTGCTGAGTCCCAAAAAATCCTTTCTACTGACATCGGCCATCTTATGCCTCCTGCGAGTGATTCTCATCCATTTTTCTTGATCCAATCAGTTTGTATCGAACCATCTGTGCTCGAGCCATAAAATGAGTAAGCACACAGAACGACTGTGGTGTTTGATCCGGGCATAAAACATTCCATCCAAGACTCAAAAGACCGGCCCCACAGCCCTACGAACTGAGTCAACTTCGTCAGCTATATCCTCGTCAACGTCGGTCATCAAGCTCACCGAAATCGTACAGAAAAATCCCGCTATAAAGCCCGGAATCATCTCGTAGAGGTCATAGAATTTTTCTTTAAACCAGATCGTCCATACGACGGTCACCACGAATCCGCCAATCATCCCTGCTATAGCTCCAAGCTTGGTAGTTCTTTTCCAGAAAAGTGAACAGAGAACTACCGGTGTGAAGGCACATGCGATGCCCGACCAAGCGAATAGTACGAAGTAGAAGATGGATGCCGGTTCAGTCAGTGCCACCACGAGCCCCACCACTCCGATCACAACCGTTACCCCTCGCGCTAAATTTGATAATGTGCGCTCCGAAGCTCGGATCCCCATCGCTTTCTGAACGATATCCCGAACTATTGCAGATGATGCGAGGAGGAGGAGTGAGTCGACTGTCGACATGATCGCAGCAAGCACGACTACAAGAAAGATTCCCGTGAAGAAAGCCGGGAAGAGGGCTGCACTCATCTCCGGCAGAATCGTCTCTGGATCTACTAAGCCGGGAAATAGCGTCCGGCCTGACATTCCTCCAAGGACCGCTCCAACATCAAAGCCAATGACGCAGAGCACTGCCCAGAAGCCTCCATCAATAATCTGCTTCTGATCGCGCGCTGCCATGAATCTCGTCAGGAGTTGTGGAGAGCCAAGGAAGGCAAACCCAATCGCGACAAATCCGAATGCGCTGGCTATACCGGCTGCCCCGAGACCAAACTGGCCCATCGGTCGAAGTAACGCGGGATCTGCGGCTGCCAACCCTGTAATCATCTCACTCCAACCACCAGCAGCTGCAATGCCAACGATAGGAAGAGCGATCAGGCACCCAAGCATCAGGATACCCTGTAAGCAGTCGGAATAAGCTACCGCCTTGAATCCACCAACCGTCGTGTAGAATAGGACGATGATAAGGCCAATCCAAACACCTGCTGTGTAGCCAGTACCAAGGAAAGAATCAAAAGCCTTACCAGATCCCGTTAGTTGCGCGGCGGTATACGCCATTACCATGCTCAGGATAATGATTGCCGAAATCCAACGGAAAACATGCTTCGTGTCCCGAAACCGGTCAGTGAGATAATCGGGAACTGTGATTGAGTCGAAACGATCCGTGTATTCCTTGAATGGGCGAGCAACCCAGACCCAGGCCGATGCGATACCCAACACTTCCCCGAGAATAACCCAAAAAGCGTGGACACCAATCGCATAACCCATACCCGTTAGACCCAGCAGAAGCCAAGCGCTTTCCCCGGTAGCATTGGAGCTAAAGGCGATCACCCAAGCGGGCAGACGCTTACCCGCAACGTAGTATCCTTTGAGGTCTTGAGATTCCTTACTACCCCATAAGGCGATCCCAAGCAGGATAAAAGCGTAACCAACGAGAACAGAGATAACCGTGATGGAGGTCATCCAGTACCGATCTCATCTTGGCTCGGTACTCGGTGCTTCGATGTGATGCGGCGCTTCTGGGCTCTATAGAATGCAACTTCGAGTCCGAGGCCCAAGCCCACAGCACAAAAAAGAAGGACCCATGCATCAATAGGTAGGCCCGATATCATGACCCCACCTTATCGCAAGCCCTCCCCAATTTCTCGATACCTTCAGCAATTTCGTCAGCGGTGATCAACATTGATGGGCCGATCCTAATGACCGTACCGTTAAGCCCACCCTGGCCGACTAGTAGACCCTCATCTCTGGTTGCGGCCAGCAGCGCTGCCGTGCGTTCCGTATCCGGCTCTTTCGTCTCCGGATCCTTCACGATCTCCATGGCTTGCATCAAGCCCATACCTCG
>Ga0066381_10000013_pt1 | contig 23517 bp, 22 predicted proteins | sample Knorr_S23_td_AAI_FD_70949 | JGI IMG/M metagenome (GOLD analysis project Ga0066381, IMG submission 70949) | Marine microbial communities from Southern Atlantic Ocean transect - Knorr_S23_td_AAIW_ad_876m_LV_B | ecosystem: Environmental > Aquatic > Marine > Oceanic | place: Southern Atlantic ocean... | reverse complement strand
TGGATGACTAAAGGGAATCTGAAGTTGTTATTTACTTCTGTTCTGATCTTGTTGATCGTTGCCATAGTTTTATCTTATACAAGGGCCGCATGGCTAAGTCTTATCGCTGCAATCTGTGTGTATGTTGTTATGAAACTCAGGATTAGGTTTTCATTATTGCTTACACTGGCTGCATTTTTTATAGGCTTTGTTTTAATTTTTCAAACGGATATTTTAATGGCTATCGAGAAGAATAGTCAGGATTCTTCAGATAGTTTTACCGAGCATATAGAATCCATGTCTAATGTAAGCACTGATGCTTCGAATTTAGAGCGAATAAACAGGTGGAAGTCTGCCCTTCGACTTTTTGAAGAACGACCCCATTTGGGATGGGGTGCAGGAACTTATCAGTTTAATTATGCACCGTATCAAAATTATTATGAGAAGACCATAATTAGTACTAATGCAGGTAATATGGGTAATGCCCATAGTGAATATTTAAGTGCTTTAGCAGAATCGGGTTGGCCGGGTTTGCTTATTTTTTTAATTCTTATTGCAACAATTTTCACCAAGGCCATTGTGTTGTATCATAAATTGGATGACAAACAAGAGCAATGGATGTTGATGGCGTGTATTTTAGGCTTAGTGACTTATTTTACACATGCGGTCTTAAATAATTTCCTCAATATGGATAAAGCATCTGTTCCTATATGGGCATTTGTGGCCATTGTTGTTGTGTTAGATTTAAAGCATTCACAAAGAAAAATTGAAGCATAAAAAAAGAGGACTTTATGAAGCCCTCTTTTTTTATGAATTCTATATCAATTTAAGATTTCACCCGCTCTTGATAAGCACCTTTTACGGTGTCAATTTTAATTTTATCACCTTCGTTGATGAACAGCGGTACGTTTACATTTGCGCCTGTTTCTACTGTGGCAGGTTTTGTAGCATTTGTAGCTGTATTTCCTTTTTCACCCGGTTCGGTATAAGTAACTTCTAAAATTACGGATGATGGCACATCACATGTAAGTGGGTTTTCTTCGTCTGCATCAAATACCACTTCAACGATTTCACCTTCTTTCATAAATTCGTAACCGCCAACTATGGTTTTCTCTAAGAAGATCTGCTCGAATGTATCTGTATTCATAAAGTGAAAGCCACTATCTTCAGCGTATAAATACTGATACTTTCTGGTTTCCACCCTTACAGCCTCTATTTTAGCTCCTGAAGGGAAGGTGTTATCTAACACTTTTCCGCTTGTTAAGCTTCTCAATTTTGTTCGAACGAAAGCCGGTCCTTTCCCGGGTTTTACGTGAAGAAATTCGATGATTTTAAATAAGTCGTGATTGTGTTTGATACACAATCCATTTTTGATATCTGATGTACTTGCCATGGTCTTGGGTTTAGGACTTCAAGGTATTAATTTTTTATGAGTTGGAACCCTTAATAAAGTCTTCAATATTAAGGCTGTGTTCACAGAAAAAGAATTCGTCAGGAATGTTATTTGAACATACGATGACTAGTTTGTCTTCAGCATATTTTGTCGCCAGATTTTTATACCATTCAATTCCTTTTTTATCGAGGTTAGATACAGGTTCGTCTAAAAGTATAATTGACACATCGCTCAGCCAGGCAAGTGCTAATTTTAATCTTTGTTTCATTCCTGAAGAAAAGTTTTTTATTTGTTTATCTCTTGATGCTTCCAAATAAGCGATTTTAATTAAATCGTTTTTAGAGATGCCATTTCTTAAAGGTTTGAATTTGATGTAAAATTCAACAAACTCATCAAGGTACATATCCTCAATTAATTCGAAATAGGGTGCTACGTAAGCAATGTGTTTAGACCAGTTTTCAATGGATATGTCTTTAGAGTTGAGGTTAAGCTCTTGCGATCCTTCACTTGCACTTAAATAGCTGGAAATAAGTTTTAGTAAAGTGGATTTACCTGAGCCGTTGGATCCTTTTATGACATAAGTTCCCGGGATTTCAAATTGATAATTAACATTTCGAAATATCCAGTCTTTTTTAAACTTTTTAGCAATATTTATAAGGTTTAAAGACACTTATTTGGAAGAATAACCTTTCATGATACCTCGTTGTGAAGAACGAATAAAGCTTGTAATTTCATCTCTTTCTTTGCTTGCAGGGAAATCAGTATCTATAACTTCCAGTGCCTGAGAAATGTTATTCTCTGTTTGGAATAATTGACGGTAGATATTTTGAATTTCGGAAATTTTTTCAGGAGTAAAACCACGTCTACGAAGTCCTATAGAATTAATTCCTATAAATGATACGGGTTCTTTAGCTGCCTTTACATATGGTGGGATGTCTTTACGTACCAATGCTCCACCAGAGACCATAGCATGAGCCCCAATTGTTACAAATTGGTGAACTGCAGAAAGGCCACCGAGTATGGCATAATCACCAAGAGTTACATGTCCGCCAATAGCAACATTGTTTACGATGATGCAGTAATCTCCAATGAGGCAGTCGTGTGCCACATGAGAATACGCCATTAATAGGCAGTTATTACCAACAACAGTTTTTCCTGAGGCATTTGTTCCTCTATTGATGGTAACACATTCTCTTATGGTTGTATTGTCGCCGATAATTACCAGGCTGTCTTCACCACCAAATTTTAGATCCTGAGGTATAGCCGAAATTACAGCACCCGGAAAAATCCTACAATTTTTACCTATGCGAGCACCTTCCATAATGGTTACGCTTGAGCCAATCCAAGTGCCTTCTCCAATTTCAACATTTTTGTTGATGGTGGCAAAAGGTTCGATGACTACGTTTTGTGCAATTTTAGCTTCGGGGTGTATGTAAGCAAGGGGTTGATTCATCTTAGTTTTTTTTAGCAATTTGAGCCATCATTTCTCCTTCCATGACAATCTTAGTGCCAACAAAAGCACGGCCATACATATGGCATATGCCTCTTCTAATTGGGCTGACTAACTCTAGCTCAAAGATTAAAGTATCTCCGGGTAGAACTTTGTGTTTAAACTTTACTTTATCAATTTTCATAAAGTAAGTTAAGTAGTTTTCCGGGTCGGGAACCGTGTTTAAAACAAGAATGCCTCCAACTTGTGCCATAGCTTCAACTTGAAGTACCCCGGGCATTACCGGTGCTCCCGGAAAATGCCCGTTGAAAAAATCCTCATTCATGGTTACATTCTTTAAACCGACAACCCTGCTGTCACTTAGTTCAAGAATTTTGTCTACCAGTAAGAATGGTGGACGATGTGGAAGTGTATCCATAATTTGATGGATATCCATAACAGGCACCACGTTTGGATCGTAATGTGGAGGCTGATTTCTCTGTTTTTTTATTACTTCTTTCATAATCTTTGCAAATGTTGTATTTGGTCCATGACCAGATTTGTGAGCAATAATTTTTCCTTTTATTGGAGTGCCAATGAGCATTAAGTCTCCAATAACGTCGAGTAGTTTATGTCTTGCCGCTTCGTTTGGGTAGTGAAGGGCTAAGTTGTTTAGGTAGCCGTCTTTACAAACACCTATAGTTTCTTTGTTGAATAGCGTAGCAAGTCTTTCGAGTTCTTTTTCCTCCACAACTTTTTCTACATAAACGATCGCATTACTTAGATCGCCACCTTTTATGAGACCATGTTGTAAAAGTAATTCGAGTTCATGTAAAAAGCAAAAAGTTCGTGCATCTGCAAATTCGGTCTCGAACTGATCGATGGTTTTAAGCTCGGCTTTTTGATTTCCTAAAACTTTGGAATGGTAATCAATTGTGACAGTAACACTATATTCATCAGCCGGTAAAGCTTGAATTCTACTCCCTGTTTCTGGGTCTTCGTAATTTATTTCTTCTGTAATTACAAAGTACTTTCGAATGGCATTTTGTGCCTGAGGGATTGCCTTTTTTAAGCATTTAACAAATTCTATGGAGCTACCATCTAAAATAGGTGGTTCTTCTCCATTGAGTTCAATTAACAGGTTGTCTATTTTTAAACCTGCACATGCAGCCAGAACATGTTCTATGGTTTGGAGTTTAATTCCTTTTTTGTTGAGGGTAGTCCCTCTGTCAGTTTCGGTAACGTATCTTGCATCTGCCTCAATAATAGGTTGCCCTTCAAGGTCTATTCGTTTAAAACAGATTCCATGATCTATAGGGGCCGGTCTAAAGGTTAGAGTTGCCTCATTCCCAGTATGTAAACCTATACCACTGATGCTTATTTCATTCTTTATACTATGTTGTTGTTCCATTTATTTTTTGGTAAGCTGTTTTTCTAATTCATCAATTCTTTTGGCCCATTTTGGTAATTGGCGAAAGTAAATGTATGAACGTTGGAAGTCTTTTAAATTAAAAGCAAGTGGTCCTTGTAAAATTTCACCATCCTCTTTTACGTCTTTTGCTATACCTGTTTTGCCGGCAATTTTAACGTTGTTTGCTATCGTTAGATGTCCTGCTATGGCAACTTGTCCACCAATCATGCAATTTTCACCGATTTTACTTGATCCTGCGATTGCAGTATGTGAAGCAATAACAGTATTTTCCCCAATTTCCACATTGTGTGCTATTTGGATCATGTTGTCAAGTTTTACGCCTTTTTGAATTGTTGTGGAGCCCATAGTGGCTCTGTCAATACAAGTGTTTGCCCCAATTTCCACACCCTCTTTAATGTGTACATTTCCAATTTGAGGGATTTTGTCATATGAGTTTCCGGTGTTAGGAGCAAATCCAAATCCATCGGCCCCTATAATTACTCCTGCATGTATCGTACTATTTTTTTCGACCTCGCAATTGTGATATACTTTTACTCCAGAATAAAGCGTACAATTATCATCAATTTTCACATGGTCTCCGATATAACATTGCGGATAAATTTTTACGTTGTTTCCTATTCGAACATTTTTGCCAATATAAGCGAAAGCACCTATGTAGGCATTTTCACCAATTGCCGCAGTTTCGTCGATGGAACATGGTTGTTCAATCCCTGCTTTTTTCTTTTGCATATCATCTACGATGCGAAGGAGTTGAGCAAAAGCAGCATAAGCATCTTCAACTTTGATTAGTGTTGTGTTAACTTTTTTCTCCGGAACAAAACTTTTATTTACAATGACCGCAGAGGATTTCGTTTTATATAAGTATTCATTGTACTTTGGATTTGATAGAAAAGATAGGGAATGTGTACATCCTTCTTCTATTTTAGTAAGTTGATTAAGTATAACATTCGGGTCGCCATCAATCACGCCATTTAGCATTTCTGCTATTTGATTTGCTGTAAATTTCATAAGTCGCTAAAATACAAATTTTCTAGACTACACAGTTTTTTGGATAACACAGAAAGTGTTTTGTGACAGTTTGTGCTAAAACAGATATATTTAATTGGTCTGCAGCTTCTGCAATGTCAATAATGTCACCATTTTTATATAGTAAATTAATCTTATCCTTTTTTGGGTTGTAGGCTTTGTTATCTATTGTGTTTGTAAAGACTAAATGTTGACAGTTTTCAGGTTTAATGTTGTATAATTTGATTGCCTTGGCCTTAATTTTTTCAACGTAGGATGGGTCGAATTTGGTATCCTGAAGTTCAATTTTTAGTAGTTTTCTTTGAATGACCTTTTGACTTAGTGTAGATAAAATTTTGTCAGAGTGTTTTGTCCATTCTTTAATGGAAGTCATAATGTCGAAGTCGTCTAACTGACAAAATAAGGCTAAAAGTTCCGGGTTTTTATTAAAATCTTTGAGTGTATGATTGTTTTCTAAGAATTCTCTTAATGCTGAAGTGCAGAATAAATTAACCCCTTCGTTTGCTAAAGTTTTAGCTCTTTTTAAAACTTCAACCAGGGTGAATTCTGCAGACAATACGGTTTTATGGAGATATACCTGCCAGTACATTAGCCTGCGCGCAATAATAAATTTTTCTATAGAATAAATGGCTTTGGCATCTACCACTAATTCTCCGTTACTCACATTCAGCATACTTATTATTCGGTCAGAATTGATAATACCTTCCGACACACCGGAATAAAAACTATCTCTTTTTAGATAGTCGAGTCTGTCTACATCCAACTGACTTGATATAAGTTGGTGTAAAAATGTTTTTGGGTACTTATTTTGGAATATTTGAATGGCCAATGACAATTTCCCGTCAAATTCATCGTTTAGCTTATCCATAATCATCATAGAGATATGTTCATGGTTGATACCATGGACGATGCTATGTTCTAATGCATGTGAAAATGGACCATGCCCCACATCGTGAAGAAGAATGGCAATTAAGACAGCTTGTTCTTCATTTTTAGTGATTTCATGCCCTTTGTCTCGTAGGGTTTTAATAGCTATTTGCATAAGATGCATGGCGCCAAGAGCATGATGAAAACGGGTGTGATAAGCTCCCGGGTATACTAAGTAGGTGAGACCTAGTTGAGTTATACGCCGTAATCTTTGGAAATATGGGTGTTCAATCAGGTCAAAAAACAATTCGTTAGGAATGTTTGTAAATCCATATATTGGGTCGTTAAGAATTTTTCTTTTATTGGCAGTTTTGACCTTCAATTGTTTTAAATTTAGTCGGATTAGTCGAAAAAACTAAAGTAACAAATATCTATGGAAAAAGTTAAGATACTTTGGGTGGATGATGAAATAGAATTATTAAAGCCTCATATTATGTTTTTGCAGCGTAAAGGTTATGAGCTTGCAACAGCGAATAATGGTGAGGATGCTTTGGAAATGATTGATAATGAGGTGTATGATATTGTGTTTTTAGATGAAAATATGCCCGGAATTTCAGGTCTTGAGACTTTATCTCGCATTTTTGAAAATCACAAGATCCCTGTTGTGATGATAACGAAAAGTGAGGAAGAGTATATTATGGAGGAGGCCTTGGGGTCGAAAATATCCGATTATCTTATTAAACCTGTAAATCCACATCAAATATTACTTTCTTTAAAAAAGAATTTAGATTCCAAAAGATTGGTGAATGAAAAGGTAACTTCAAATTACCAGAAGGAGTTTCGGGAAATAAGTATGGCTTTGATGGATGTTCGGAGTTTGAAGGATTGGGTAGATATTTATCAGAAATTGGTTCATTGGGAAGTAGAATTAGATAAAATTGATGCTTCCGGGATGGTTGAAATTCTTGAAATGCAAAAGAATGAGGCCAATTCACAGTTTTTTAAACATGTGAAAAATAATTATGAATTATGGCTGAAAGATGGTGAAGAAAAGCCTGTTCTATCACATACTTTAATGAAAGAGAAAGTATTTCCGTATTTATCGAATTTAAAACCAAGTTTTTTTATTCTTATTGATAATTTGAGGTATGATCAGTGGAAAATACTACAACCTATTGTAGAGGAGTGGTTTAAAATAGAAGAAGAAACAACATTTTGCAGTATTTTACCAACCGCTACGCAGTACTCCAGAAATTCTATTTTTTCAGGATTAACACCTTTAGAGCTTTCGAAGCGATTTCCGCACTTGTGGAAAAATGATCACGAAGAAGGAGGTAAGAATCTCCACGAACAAGAGTTTTTGGAAGATCAAATGCAGCGATTAGGACTTGGTGCTAAAAAGGTGGCATACCATAAAGTTGTAAAGCAACAATATGGCGTTAAATTGGTTGAGCAATTCAATAATTTACTTCAAAATGATTTAAATGTAATTGTATACAATTTTGTAGACATGCTTTCGCATGCGAAAACAGAAATGGATATGATTAGAGAGTTGGCAGGAAATGATAAATCTTATAGAGCATTGACAAGAACTTGGTTTGAAAATTCATCTTTATTGGAAATGCTTAAGAAAATTGCTGATAGCGATGTCGATCTTTTCATTACGACTGATCATGGAACCATAAATGTTGGTGTGCCCTCTAAAGTGGTAGGGGATAGAGAAACTTCATCAAACCTGAGATACAAGACCGGGAAAAGGTTACAATATCAATCCAAGGATGTGATGGTTATGGAAAATCCGGAGCAATATTTTTTGCCAGCTGCTAATTTGTCTTCAAGTTTTATCTTTGCAAGAGGAAATGTGTTTTTAACTTATCCGAATAATTACAATCATTTCGTAAAGTATTTCAGAGATACCTATCAGCATGGAGGTGTTTCACTTGAAGAAATGATTTGTCCTATTGTTCGATTGTCCGCGAAATAAATGAGAGTTACAATCAATTCTATTGAGGAATTACCTGCTTTAGCAGCTAAAATTACTGCGCAATATTCAAATAAAATTATAGCCTTTTATGGGGATATGAGTGCTGGTAAAACAACATTCATCAAAAGTTTGTGTGAACAATTAGGTGTTGACCCTACCGAGGTTTGTAGTCCCACTTACGCAATTGTTAATGAGTACGAAATTGATAATAATCAGCTTATTTATCACTTCGATTTTTATAGGTTAAATAATGAAAAAGAAGCTTTTGATCTGGGTTATGAAAATTATTTTTATTCGAATCATTATTGTTTTATTGAGTGGCCGGAAAAAATTGCTAACTTATTACCTGAAAAGCTGTTGAAGGTTCATATTGAGTCCGTAGCAAATAAGCGTATATTTACAATAGAAGAAATTAAGTCCTAAAGATGAGTAAGCCTGATATTTTAAGTTTTTTGCATGAGGAGTTCTTAATGCCACAACCCGAAGTTTTGGAACTTTCAACCAAGAGCCAATCTCTTTTCATCGGTATCCCAAACGAGCGTGCTTTTCAAGAAAATAGAGTTCCACTAGTGCCTGAAGCTGTTGGTCTGTTGGTAAGTAATGGTCATAAAGTTTATATAGAAGCCAATGCGGGAATGTCTAGTTCTTTTACAGATCAGGAGTATAGTGAAGCGGGAGCTAAGATATGTAGCAATGTAAAGGAGATTTATGAAGCTGATATCATACTTAAAGTAGAACCACCTACAATTGAAGAGCTTGATAATTTTAAACACAATCAATGTTTAATATCAGCGCTTCAGTTAAAGACTCAAACGGCTGCTTATTTTAAAAAATTAATGGAAAAGAAAGTGACAGCTGTTGCTTTTGATTATATTAAAGATGAGACAAAGGGATTTTCTATTGTTCGATCAATGAGTGAAATTGCAGGGACTTCATCTATACTTATTGCTGCTGAATTGCTGAGTACTTCTGCCGGAGGAAGAGGTATGCTTATGGGGGGTATCCCCGGAGTAAGACCAACACGGGTTGTTATTATTGGTGCGGGTACAGTTGCTGAATATGCTGCTCGTTCTGCCATGGCTTTAGGAGCTTTAGTTAGTGTTTTTGACAATTCTGTTGCACGCTTACGGAGAATACAAAATAAGTTAAACTTTCCAATAGCAACTTCAATAATGCAGCCTAAAGTTTTGGAGAAAGCTTTAAAAAGAGCAGATGTTGCCATAGGAGCATTGAGGGCGCAGGGAGGAAGAACCCCTTGTGTAATTTCTGATGAGATGGTTCAAAAAATGAAGTCTAAATCAGTAATTGTTGATGTAAGTATAGATCAAGGGGGTTGTTTTGAAACTTCTGAAGTTACTACACATGAAACGCCAACGTTTACCAAGCATGGAATAATTCATTATTGTGTCCCGAATATTGCTTCCAGAGTAGCAAAAACGGCATCTTTTTCTTTGAGTAACATTTTGGCACCTATACTTTTAAAAGTAGGTGATGGTGGCGGAGTCCAAGGAATGTTGTTACGTTCGCCAAATATCCGTGGAGGTGTTTATGTTTACAATGGAATTATAACAAATAAAGGGATAGGTGTATGGTTTGATTTGCCGTACAAAGAAATAAGACTACTTTTGGGGCTCTAAATTTTTAGTTGTGTTAAGACGATTTTTTTTATATCTGATAGGTGTTGGCCTTGGAATAATTGTTTCTATGTTTTTTTTCGGTGATAGAGATTTAGATTTTTCATATTTACCTAATGCCCGTACGGTAAAACATTTGCGCAGCCAGGAGTTTCGCATTTCTGATCAGGCACTTTGTCAGTTAAATTGTATAGGTCTAACAGAGAGTTCTTTCCAAAAGATTTTTAAGGATACCGATCTGGATGTTGATTTTTCGGCTAGTGATGTTGATGGTCAATGCAGAACTTATTTTATCGAAGTAGCGAATGAAAAGTTTTCTAAATTTAATGTGGATGACTGTGATAGTATATCAACACTGCTTAGTGTAGGTGTGCCCGATTGTGAGTGTATGTAAAGACTTTGTTAAAAGAAGAAATTTTAATTAAGAGATAAGTCCTTAGGAATTAATGTTTTCTTCTTTTTATTTCCTGAATAATAAGGTTCAGTTCCCTTCCGGTTTGCCCTGCTATAGATGTATTTTCTTCGGCCCGACGAATTAAGTATGGGAGCACATCCTTTATAGGGCCGTAAGGCACGTATTTTACTGTGTTATAACCATCATTTGCCAAGTTATAGCTTATATGATCACTCATGCCTAGTAGTTGAGCGAAGTAAACTTTAGTGTTGTTTTTTTCAATCTTATAGGATTTCATCAACTTCACTAAGTATTCTAAGCTTTCTTCATTGTGAGTCCCTGCACAAATAGAGATGCCATGAATGTTTTCACAAGCATACTCCATTGCCAGATCGTAATCTTTATCGCTTGCTTCTTTGTTGGGTTGAATAGGGGTTGCATAGCCCATTTTTTGTGCACGTGCATTTTCCTTTTCCATATAAGCACCCCTTACAAATTTGAACCCTAAGAAATAGCCGTTTATTTGAGAATCTTTGTGCATTTTTTTTAAATAATCTAAACGGTCGTGGCGGTACATTTGAAGCGTATTGTATACAATTGCTCGTTCTTTATTGTAAGTCCTCATCATGTTTTCAATAATCGAATCAATCGTATTTTGAATCCAGCTTTCTTCAGCATCAATCATTATAGGGATGGCGTGTTGATGTGCTTTTTTACATATTTTGTTGATACGATGAACTACTCTGTCGTATTCTTTTTGCTCCTCTTCGTTAAGTGCTTTTTCATCGTTTACTTTTTCAAGTAACCCAATTCGAGCTATACCTGTAACTTTAAAAACAGCAAAGGGAATATTCTTGTTTTTGTTGGCAAAATTTATTGAGGCAAGGATTTGCTTCATGGTCCTGTTGAAATCTTTTTCCGAAGCTTTTCCTTCAACAGAATAATCCAGAATAGTTTTGATATTGTGCTTAGCAAGTTCGTCAATTCTGGGGATGCATTTCTCCATACTTTCTCCACCACAAAATAGTTGAAAAATGGTCCTTTTTATTAATCCTTTGACAGGTAAATGCATTTTGATCGCCACTTTGGCAAGATTTCCACCTATTGTAGAAAGTAGAGGGTTGCCCATTAACTTAAATAGATAATAAGCTTTACGAAGTTGTAGTTTTGATTTCGATCGAAAGGCTACTTCTGTATTATTAAATGAGATCATGTATGAAATTTTATTACGCAAATATAATATTAAACGTGATAAGTGCCAGGTAATCTAAGATACGTCTTGGTAAATTTTACAGGAATTAAATAAAATATAAAATTATTATATTATCTAATAATATGTATATTTGAAATAAATATTCCTCTTAGTCTCATCATTTGACATCACATAAGAGTGAAAAATTAGATGTAATATGTTATGTAAAAATAGATATAAGTGTTTTTTGTTTTGTCTTTTTGTCGTTGTTAATGGAGTCGCTTCTGGACAGGAAGATATAGATTTTTCTTATGGATATTTACCGAATTGGGACTTGTATCTTGGGGATAGTAATTCTGAACCTAGTATTGAAACGACAGATTTCGTATTGAATTCAGAATTGTTCGAGGGGAGGCATAGTGTTAATACGATTAACAGGTTTGACGCTAATACAGATGGGCAACTCAAATGTATGCCAGAGGGGGAGTTGTATTCGACTCGTTTGGGGAATAGTAGTAGCAGTAATGGTTCTCAAAGTGAAAAGTTGGTTTACACCTTTGTTGTTGATGCTTCAAATCACCAAGGTTCTCTTTATTATAAATATGCAGTAGTTCATCAACATCCACAGAACTACACTCCTGATTTAAAACCTACATTCAAAATACAGACTTTTCTGAATGATGTGTTGCTTGAAACATATACGAGCGTTGATGATTTAGAATTTAATGTTAATCAATCTTCTGGAAGTGTGCCGATAATGTGGAAAGATTGGACTTCTGTGAGCTATGACCTAAGTGCTTATAATATTGATGATGAAATACGTTTAGAATTTGAAAATTATGATTGTGCTACAGGGAAATACTTTGGTTATGCTTATTTGGTTGCTGGTTATGATGAAGTAGATTTATCTGTTGCTGATGAGCCTAATGATGAAGGGTGTACAGATTCAACTGCATGTAATTACAATGAAACATCAACTAATGATGCAGCTAATAATCTTTGTGTTTATCCTAAAGGATGTGAAACCTGTTCTGGAGCTACAGATGGCACCGGTTATCTTATTGATAATGATGTTGATGATGATGGTTTTTGTGATCATGATGAAGTGGTAGGATGTCTAAATATGGTTGCCTGTAATTTTAATGTCTTTGCAACTGATATGGATGATTCTTCCTGTGTGTATGCTAAGGGATGTGAATCTTGTTCTGGTGCTAAAAATGGTACCGGTTACCTTATTGATAATGATGTTGATGATGATGGTGTTTGCGGTGGTGATGAGGTGCCTGGATGTATAGATGTTCTTGCTTGTAACTTTAATTCAATGGGAACGGATTCTGCTAACGAATCTTGTATATATCCCAAAGTATGCGAATCCTGTTCTGGAGCTACAGATGGTACCGGTTATCTTATTGATAATGATGTTGATGATAATGGTGTCTGCGATGGTGATGAGGTTCCTGGATGTACAGATGTTCTTGCTTGTAACTTTAATTCATTGGGAACGGATACGGATAATCGGTCTTGTGTGTATGTTAAGGGATGCGAGTCATGTTCCGGAGATTTGGATGGTACCGGTTTTGTTATCGATAATGATACGGATGATGATGGTGTTTGTGATAAGGATGAAGTCATTGGATGTACAGATGCGATGGCATGTAATTACGATTCAAAACCAAGCACTGACACTGATATGAATCTTTGTACTTATCCCAATAAATTATGTGAATCATGTTCCGGAGCGAATGATGGAACAGGGTCTGTTCTTAGAAATGATACGGATGATGATGGTGTTTGTGATAAGGATGAAGTCATTGGATGTACAGATGCAGTTGCATGTAATTATGATTCCAGACCAACTACGGATATGAGTAATGATCTTTGCATTTACCCTAACGAATGTGATCAGTGTTCTGGTGAAAATGATGGCTCCGGATTTATTGTTAATAATGATTCCGATTCTGATGGTGTTTGTGATAAGGATGAAGTCATTGGATGTACAGATGCAACCGCATGTAATTATGATGCTAAGCCAACTACCGATACGGATAATAATCTGTGTATTTATTCTATGAACTTGTTTACTGTTGAAAGATATTATGAGACAGACAGTGCATTATCCATCATAGATAATCGTCCTGATAATGATTGTGTGTGTCATCTTCAAGATGTTCTTTTATAAGCAGTTTTTTTTGATTTGAACTCTAAAGAAATTACTCATGTTAATGACAAGAAATTGGCAATTATAGCTTTTTATTTAAAATCTAACCCTACTTATAAATTAAGGGCAATTGGTTATGCTGATGTTACGAGTAATAGTTATTATAATTACAATCTAGCTTTAGATAGGGCCAAAGTTGTTGTCGATGTTTTATCTAAAAAGTATGGTGTTAATCGTTGTCGTTTAAAAGTAGAATCCAGTGGGGAGAAATATCCGTTACTCATCCTTAAAAATGGTGATAAATCAAGTAAGATGAATCGTCGTGTTCAATTCTCTATTGAGATGGATAGTTCAAGTTTGTAATGGATTTCTTTAGTGAGGAGAATTAGTTTTTGTTACCTGTACTTTTTCTTTGTAAGCTGTAGGTGAAGTTGTTTCGTTTTTTGTGATGAAAATTCATTTTCGATTTATTTAATAGCTAATGTTTTCACTTTTGCTGTAAGTATAATTAATTTAGCTTTTGATTTAGCATAGTATAGCTAGCTTTTCTATCTTTGTTTTTTCAAAATTAAAATCAGTTTTGTGGAGATTCAATCAGATAAATATTCCATTTATATAGGAAGTGAGGTTTTACAAGAGTTTAACCATATTCTCGAGGACTTTCAAGGACAGTACTCTAAGGTTTTCATATTCTGCGATGAAAATTCATCACAGCATTGTTTGCCTTATTTGATAGAACAGGTACCTATGCTTATTGGTGCTGAGTTGATTGAGATAGAGTCCGGTGAGCAAAATAAAACACTTTCCATTTGTAATGATGTTTGGAAGACTATGAGTGAATCTAACGCTGATAGGAACGCTGTCATTGTAAATTTGGGAGGTGGTGTTATTTGTGATATGGGTGGTATGATTGCATCTTTGTACAAAAGAGGAATTCGGTTTTTTCATATTCCAACCACTTTATTATCTCAGGTTGATGCCTCTGTAGGAGGTAAATTAGCTGTTGATCTAGATGGACATAAAAACCAAATAGGGTTATTTAGAAATCCGGACCTAGTTCTGATAGTTCCTGAATTCTTGAAAACCCTGCCTCAAAGACATTGGATAAGTGGTTTAGCAGAAGTTTATAAACACGCCCTAATTTCTGATGCTGAATATTGGTCTTTTTTAGTTGGAATGGATTTGAAAAATGAGGAGTATCTATCATCACTTCTTCATAAGTCAATCTCTATAAAAAATAACATTGTTCTTCAGGATTGGGAAGAGAAAGGTTTACGTAAAACCTTGAACTTTGGACATACCATAGGACATGCAATAGAAAGTCAGGCTTTAGAAAAGGGTAGAGATTTGCTACATGGTGAGGCGGTTGCTATTGGAATGATCGTCGAAACGATCCTTTCGCAAATGAGCAATGGATTTGCTGAGGAAGAGTTTCAAACTATTAAGTCAACTTTAGAAGGTGTTTTTCCATTACAAGCTATAGATGAAGCAGAGTTGCCTGATTTAATTGAATGGATGCGTAATGACAAAAAGAATGATGATTCTCAAATTAACTTTACCTTACTAAAGAAAATTGGCGAAGCTGAATTCAATAAAATTTGTTCAGTAGAACAGATTGAAGAAGCTATCAGAACCTATAATACTTGTATAAATTGAAAGCTAAAATTCAAATAGCAGATAAAAAGATAAAGGGAACTTTACAGTTAACCGGGTCAAAGAGTATCTCAAATCGATTGTTGATTCTTCAGGCTTTATCGGGTCAAATGAGTCCTTTGAAGAATCTTTCGAACTCTGATGATACCATGGTTTTACAAAAAGCTCTTTCATCAAAAGATGTTACAGTTGATGTTGGTATTGCTGGTACGGCTATGCGTTTTTTAACCGCATATTATGCAATTCAGGATTCAGAAACGATTCTTACGGGAGCATCAAGAATGAAAGAACGTCCTATAAAGGATTTAGTAGACGCACTACGTTCTTTAGGTGCTGAGGTCGATTATATGGAAAAAGAAGGATTTCCACCTCTGAAAATTAAGGGTAAGAAATTACAAGGAGGTAAATTAAGTATTAAGGCAGATGTTTCCAGTCAGTTTATTTCTGCCATTTTAATGATCTCTCCTTATTTTGAAAAAGGAATTCAATTGGAGTTGGTTGGTGAGGTTTTATCTCGTCCGTATATTGAAATGACCCTAAACTTAATGCAACAACAAGGAGTTGGACATAAGTGGGAAGGAAATACCATTTCGATTCTTCCGGGAGTTTATTATGATAATGTCCGTGAAGTTGAGTCAGATTGGTCTTCTATTTCATACATATTTGAGTTGGTGGCTTTGAGCGATTCCGGAGAGATTAGTCTTACTCAGGTAGAAGAAGTTTCGGTACAAGGTGATCAAGAAGGGATGAATTACTTTCAGTTGTTAGGAGTAGATTCCAGTATTGATAATGGTGTTTTAACGCTTAGTAAAAAACCTGATTTTGAACTTCCGGAATATTTAGAATTTGATTGTACAAAGACCCCGGATCTTGCACAAACACTTGCTGCTACCGCTTGTGCTTTAGGGATTCGCATGAAGATTACAGGTCTGAAAAGTTTACCAATCAAAGAAACAGATCGCCTGATGGCTTTGAAAACAGAGCTTGAAAAATGTGGAGCTGAAGTTCATATCATAAATAATGAGGCTTTGGAACTTATCCCGGGCACGGAGTTTTCTACTAAAGATTTCAATTTTGAAACCTATGGAGATCATCGAATGGCTTTATGTTTAGCACCATTGGCTCTAAAATCTCATTCGGTTACTGTTGATAATCCGGCGGTGGTAAATAAATCTTATAAATCTTATTGGGAAGATTTGAAAAGTATGTTATTTGATATACATTCGTTTTAACACAAAAGTATAAGATATTGAATTTCAGTGACGTACTTACTGTAACCCTTACCCTTTTTGCTGTAATCGATATTTTGGGTTCTATTCCTATTATTATTGGGTTGAAATCTAAAATGGGACATATACAGTCCGGAAAAGCAACATTTGTAGCCGGGGTAATTATGGTTTTATTCCTCTTTGTAGGAGAGCGTATCCTAGCTTTGATTGGAATCGATGTAGCATCCTTTGCTTTAGCCGGAGCCTTTATTATTTTCCTTTTGGCTCTAGAGATGATTCTGAATATTGAGCTCTTTAAATCAGATAAAGGCGATACTTCCGGAAGTATTGTTCCGATAGCTTTTCCCATAATTGCCGGTTCGGGAACCCTTACAACATTAATATCTTTACGTTCAACTTATTCTATTAACGATATTGTGGTCGGTGTGGCAGTTAATTTGTTGTTTGTATATCTTGTTTTAAAATCTACAGGTAAAATTGAGCATGTATTGGGTAAAGGTGGTATTAACGTACTGCGTCGTGTGTTTGGGATTATTCTTTTAGCCATTGCAATCAAGTTGACGAAACTGCATATTGCTTTTTAGTTTTTCCATTTTATGTAGAGGCTGAGTTCTAATTTAGAATTATTGTCAATTTGTTCGTTTCCTGTTCCAATTACTTCTCGATCGGCATAACTAAGCTGAGTAAGCTGAATGCCCAATTTCGTAGCTCTATTAAGTTTTCTTTGATAAGAAAGACTACTTGTAATTCCCTTTCCATGTAAGAATCTGGAATTGTAGCTTCCATAAAAAGAAGGTGCTTGCCAGAAGATGGATTCACTTTGTGTATTAAATACGCAGTAAGAAATATTGATTTTATCTAATTCGCTATTACTTGTCCGGTAGAAATTGGATTGCAAACTGGTGTTGATTTGCCCGGACTCATCGATGTAATTTCCTTTTGCAGTGAATTTTAAATTTGATGTGAGGTGCTCTAAATAATAGAGTTTGAATTTGTTTAATTCTTCGGAATCTGAAAGGATTTTGTTTTGAAATTGAAGTACAAATTTTCGCTTGTCTGTACTTCTTAAAATTTCACTGTAAATTTTTCTTCCGTACGAGAAATGAGTTCCTTCAGTATTAATAAAATTTGACCTAAAACGGTCAAAAGTAGCTCTAAGTCGCCATTTTTCGTTAAAATTATGCTGAAAACACCACAAAAATCCATTTTCGTAACCATTACTAAAACTGCTGTAATCCGATTTGTATTCATTGAAAATAGAGTCATTTCTGCTTCTAAATTGTAGGCTAATCAGACTATTATTAGATATACTTATTGTTAGTTTTTGAATAAGGGCCCACTTGTGTAAATTTTGAAGAGCAATTTCTCCTGAATAGTCAATATTGTAATAGTTCTTTGATAGATAAAGACTTTGAAAAAAGTTATTTTTATCATTTAGATAATCTGATCGGTAAACGATACCTGCCCAAGAAATTTTATTTTCCCTCTTTTTTATGCTGATTGCAATCCCGAGTAAATTTTCTTGAATTCTCTTTCTTTTTTCAATTTCTTTAGGTGTTCTAAATAGTCCCGTTTTGTCTATGCTCGCTTTGCCATTTAATTTTCTGTGTGAAGCAAATACATCTACATCCGTCTTTCTAATTCTCCAATGCGCAGCTACCCCTTTAAAATAGTTGTATTCTTTAGAACTCAAACTCTTTCTTGTGGTTGGTTTATAGCTTAAAAAATATGGATTGTTAATTCTATAACTTGTACCGAATAATAATCCTTCACCTGTATTAATATCGTATTTGCCCAAAAGAATTTTTCTGAGTTTATATTTCCCCTTATAACTGAAGTTAATTGTAAGATTATTAGCTCCGTCATTTTCGTACCATAAAGGCTCTCCCGAATCTTTTTCCCAATTCAAACCCAGGTTCCATCCTTTTTTTAGATTGGTTCGGTATCGAAAATGTGTCTTAAAAGGACTGCCGATATATTCTTTGTTTAGTGTGCCGGCTCTCTGTGGAGTTTGACATTGTACACCTGAATATAGATTAGACTTTTTAGATGTTGTTTTTGTATTATTCTTAGCTGTAACATAAATGAAGTCTTTAATTCTTCTTAGTGATTCTACGTTTATATCCAATCCCTGGAGTTCATAGATTGAAATAAGTTGACGAGACCGGCAATAAGTCTTAATGAGTTTCAACTCTGTTTTAGAAAGTAGTTGTAATTCATGTAGTTGATAGCGTTCATCAGAGTCGTTAAGGTTAATTGGGTTTTGACGGTAATATTCCCAAATTTCAACCAATTCATCATTTAGTTTCTTTTCGTGAAGTGATTCCACATACCTCCATTGTTTCGAGAAATCTTGTGCAGTAGAAGTGATGGATAGCCAAAATAATATGAAAAGAATTTTATTCATTGCCTGGTTGGTAGATCAATGCAAATCCTGTAGCGTTTGTCCAGGTAAGTTTTCTGTATTGACTATAAATTTGAAAGGATCCTTTTTTGAAGCCCAGTCTAAATCCATATTCAAAGGGGTGGAAAGCTTGAAGAATGCTCAGGCTTAAAAAGTTTTGGTAGGAGTAAGTGAGTTGATGCCTGATATGAAAACCGGTATGAAGAGATTCTTCAAATTGCAGGTCGGAATATAAATTTGCATTCCAATAGTAAAGGCTATTTAGAATAAATCGACTTTCAAAATCATTTTCCACATAGTTGTTATTTAGTGGGTTTTCTAAGAAAATATGAAATTCATATGTATCTGCTTTGTAGCTGTAGCCTAAGTCGAAGCTTAAAGCATGGTGTTTTTCTGCTCCCGAAATATACAATTGATGAAAATTGATGTTTAGTCCTAAGCTCATTTTAGAATTTAGCTTCTGAGCACTTGAAATACTATATTTATAATCTTTAAAAAGTTTGTATCCATATTGTTGGTAAGCCAACTGAAAGGGTCTGTTTTGAAGTTTGAAAATGGAAGCGATTTTGCTGTCGTGAACACCAAATTCACTATTCAAAATATTGACTTGAGAGTAAAACGTGGTTGTGTCAAATTCTTCAAGAATGCATGGATTGAAATGGGTTTTGAGTAAATTTTTAGTGTTTTGTGCGTGTGCACAAAAACTCATCAACACCAATGTGACTTGTATTAATTTTATCATTTTATTATTAGAATCAATGTACTATTAAATTATTCTCTATTTATTGGGAGATAGCAGAGCATAGGGGACTGTCACAAAGTGACGGAGTTTTACAATAGAATATCAAACTTACGTAAAATAAAGATATCTTAATTATTATATTATATAAATTATCATTTAAACCCGATCCTTTCGGAGGGGTGTTAGCATGCCTTTGAAAAAAATAAGTTAAATTTTTAACAGCAAATTAACTGCAGTTATTATGTTATTATGTTTTATAGAATAATAGGTCTTTTTCCCTTTACGTTCTGAATTGAGTACGCCCCTGTGTTTTAGTGTGTTAAGCTGATGCGATGCGATTGCTTGTTTAATTTCTAATGCGTTAAAAATTTCTGTAACATTCATTTGCCCTGAGTTTGCTAGTAGCTCTACAATACTTATTCGTATTGGGTGTGCAATTGCTTTAAGCATTTCAGCAGCGATTTTATTTTTTTGACTTTTGTTCATGAGATTCTTATTGATTAAGTAGGCATCTTATTCATAGACAATATATGTGAATAATTTTAAAGAACAACCATTTGGTTGTCTAATTGTGTGTGTTTATTTAAGATGTCTAAGTGTTGAAAAACAGTGCTTAAATATTAGGATTTCTGTACGTACTGCTTACTCTTGTTAATCCCTTGAGGCGAATTATGTTTTTTTTATCTTTTTTCATGTGTACTCGGTATTACAACTTATTCATTTACAACACATGTAATAATTTAACATGACAACTATTTAATTGTCTAATTATTTGTAATTATTTCAGATATTTAGCTATTGGAAAAACAGGAACTAAATATCAAGATTTCTGAGCGTATTGTTCATTATCGTAAATCGCTTGATTTATCTCAAGAGGATTTGGGTGCTCTCTTAGATGTGAGTAAACAGAATATTCAGATGATAGAAAGCGGTAAACGTAATCCGGGAACATTTCTGTTACGTAAAATCGCTAAGGCACTTGGAGTTACTTTATCCGAATTGTTGGAGGGTATTTAGTGTTTATTGACAATGAAGCCTTATTTAGAAATTCCATTGTAGTCGGGTAAAGATTGTTTGATTGATGTCTTCAAGTTTCTCGGTAATTTTCATCCACATATTTTGACTGCTGATCATTAGATCCATGGACTCAGAAACCGAGTAGGAGATTTGAGGGTTTACAAAAACAAAATTAAGATCGCCGTCGTGAATAATTGAAGCTCCTATTTGAACTAAAGGATGGATGGGGTAATTCATCTGATACAAGAAATTGTATTCAAAAGGCATCGGGTTTTTGGCTGAAATTTCCATTGTGTAAATACCAATAGGATTAAAATCTTCAGCCTGATTTCTGTACAGACAACCTGCGGTGATGTAAATTCCATTTTTAAAATTGTAATCAAGGCTCATACTCCCAACGAAAGAACGCTCCTCGTTTTTGGTATTGCTGAAATGAGCGAATTCTCCTTTAAATCCGGCATCTTTAATTTGTCCGGCCCAGCCTAAGCCCAAGGTGTAATCGTTGTAGTATTTAGCCAGGAGGATTTGGAAGTCATAGTTTTGAAGATTGAATTTGTAAAGTCCGGCTAAGATGTTTTTGTTCAGAGCAATTTCTATTGAGTTATTTAGGTGTGAGTAGTATTGAACTCGAATAGCATCAGCTCCGGGTTTTTCAATGTAGTCGAAATCAAAGAAGTTGGTTTGGTTAAAGAGATCGTGAGAATTCCAATAGTTTTGTATTCCCCAGTTAATTCGTTGTCTACCTATGCGAACATTCCAATTTTCTTTTTCCCATTGTGCATAAAGCCGGTCTATTTGATGGTGCAGACCCACTTTATCTTTGCGTATGGAAGTGAAATCAAGTTTGTCAATATCTAATGCATCTCTAAATCCAAATAAATTTTCTTGCCATTGATATCCTGTGAAAAGTCGATTTCGCAGGCTTATTTGGGCATTAAAATGATTTCCGTAATACAGGTATCCGTTCCAGCGAAAGTGAATTTGTTGATCGTTCCATAGGTTTGGATGTTGCGTTAAAGAGGCTAAGCTTTTGTTGAAAAAACTAAAACTATTCAAGTTGCTGGCATAATAATCTTGTTCAAAACCTGTTTGGGCCTGAAGAGAAGAAATGGCAAGGAAAAATAGAAGTATGATTTTCTTAACGTCTTTCATCTTTTATAATTTTCCCGTCTTCAATGGTAATAACTCTTCTTGCCTTGTCGATGACTCTTTGGTCGTGTGTGGAAAATAAAAAGGTGACCTTTTCCTTTTCATTCATCTCAGCCATCATGTCTAAAAGTGTAGAGGTAGAATGGCTATCGAGGTTTGCTGTAGGCTCGTCGGCTAAAATGAAGCTTGGTTTTGAAGCTAAAGCTCTGGCAACGGCAACTCTTTGTTGTTCCCCACCGGAAAGCTGATTGGGCCTTGAATCTAATTTGTCAGTTAAACCTACATGATTTAACAATTCTTCGCTTCGTTGTTTTCGTTCTTTTTCAGAAAGTCCTTGAAGAAGCATAATGAATTCTACATTTTCTTTTGCAGTGAGCACAGGAATTAAGTTGTAAGCCTGAAAGACAAAGCCTATGTTTTTTAAGCGGAAATCGATCAACTCATTTTCGCTTAATGAATTGATGTTTGTTCCTGCAATTTTAACAGTTCCTTCGGTACTATCATCCAAACCTCCGATCATGTTTAGCAGGGTCGTTTTCCCGGAACCTGAAGGTCCTACAATGGCAGTAAATTCCCCTTCTTCAATGCTTAGGTCAATATGGTTTACTGCTTTAACTTCTAATCCGTTATTGCTGTAAACTTTTGTGAGATGAGTTGTTTTTATGATTTCCATATTAAATTGTTCTAATTGCTTCGGTTGGCTTTAGTTTTAAGGCTTTTCGCGATGGGTAAATTGCTGCGATCAGCGTAAAAATAAATACCATCACGCCAATGAAGATGTAAAATTTAGTTTCTATTACCGGGTAAATAACGTTTCCCAATCCGACGGATTGTAGTCCTTCACCAACGATAGCGAGATTGATACCTGTTTCGGAAGTTAGTTTTATGGTTAATGCACCCAGGAACATTCCCATGGGAGCGCCGATCAAGGAAAGAAAGAACGTTTCGGTAAGGATTAAGAAAAACACCTTGGATTTATTCATTCCTATGGCCATTAACATGCCCAATTCTCTTCTTCGTTCGAAAACGGCCATTAACATGGTGTTAATAATTCCGAAGATAAGCGCCAACATAATGATGATCATGATGAGGAAAAGCCAGGTTTCCATTATTTCGTCAGCGTATGCCAGTTCCGGGGAAATCGTTTTCCAGTCTTTTACTTCGTAATCGTTTAAATTTGTTTTTAGGTTATGATACGTAGAATCTACATCGTCTAAAGAATTACACAGGAGTGCAACCTGATGAAATTCTTTTGATTTGATGAGTCTTTGCAAGTCGCTATTTTGGATGAAAACAGTTCCTTCATCGTATTTGGTGTATTGAGTTTTAAAAATTCCACAAACTCTAAAAGCACCTGCAACGATATTATTGTCAGTATCTTGAAAAGTGAGGACAATTTTAGATCGTAGTTTCACCTTCAGTTTTTTAGAAAGCGCCTCACCAATAAGAATTTGATTTTTTCTTTTGCTTTCGAAATAATTTCCTTCAACCAAACCTGAATGTATGCCGGTGACTTCTTTTTCCCGGTTTTTGTTAATTCCGATAATTCGAACGCCGTTACTCTTTACAGGCGAACTAATCATACCATTTAAGAGTGATCGGAAAGCAAACGCTTTAATATTTTCATTCGTTTCAAGTTCAGTTTTTATCAGGTCGGGGTTTTCTAAAAAGTACTTGCTATCGTAGTCTTTCTCGTATTCCGGATGATGAATTTGTATGTGCGAAATGGAGTTTTTAATACTGCTTAGAGTACGTTGTTTATTTAATCCGTAACAAAAAGCAACTACAAAGATCCCGGCCCAAATTCCCATAACAATAGAGCCGATAACGAGGAA
>Ga0066381_10000010_pt1 | contig 28833 bp, 24 predicted proteins | sample Knorr_S23_td_AAI_FD_70949 | JGI IMG/M metagenome (GOLD analysis project Ga0066381, IMG submission 70949) | Marine microbial communities from Southern Atlantic Ocean transect - Knorr_S23_td_AAIW_ad_876m_LV_B | ecosystem: Environmental > Aquatic > Marine > Oceanic | place: Southern Atlantic ocean... | reverse complement strand
GTTGAAAAGGCCCCACAGCGGGGACTTTTCTCGAAGGCCTTGAGCGTTCCTATGGCGTGCGCGGTGACTCCAAGAATAAGCCCTTGCCAGCGCTCGTCTTGTAATCCAAACACTTGAAAAACTTGAGGCGCAACCAAAATTCCCACAATCCCAGTGAAAAGCACTATCGGAGTAATCAGCGTGATGAGTCCCCCTAGCTGATGAGTAATAACCATAGCAATCGGCGTGGTGACTGATTTAGCGGCTATAGACAACATCATAATAGGTTCGGAAGTCAGCCATAAAGCCAAAGAAAGGGCAGAAACAGCAGCGAAAAACCCACCAAAAAGCACGGCAATAGTTAATATCGGCATCACTTTAGACATTTGCTTTAAATTTTTAGAAAGAGGCACAGCCAAGGCCACGGTGGCAGGGCCTAGTAGCCAACTCAATAGGCCGTTGGCCTTGTAGTACTGGTTAAAATCAACGCTTATGAGAACGAGTAAGATAGCAATAAAGGGAGTTCCAATAATTAGCGGGTGTAGTAAAGGTTTACCTGAACTACGCCGATAGATCGATATCCCAATCCAAAAACCCGTCACTGAGAGAAGTATCAGCCAGGAGGAGGCTGTAATCTGTTGCCATTGCATGGCAAGCAAATCAGTCATTTTTAGCCGCTCCGATAGTTGTGATCAATACCGTCATAAAAATGATCGCTAGCAGAGTACTTAAGGCGATCACAACCATTAGTTGGGGTATCTGTAAGCTGATAGCGGGGTCAAGGAAAAATACGCCTACGCAGGCAGGTATAAACAATAAAGAAAGATTTTGAATAAGCTTGTTACTGACGGGCTCAACGATTGCGGCTAAGCCACTAGGGTAAGCGAGACATATTAGTAGGATCAACATGCCCATTAGTGATCCAGGAACGATCACTCCAGTCCACTTGACGACTAACTCTCCAAGCCATTGAAAGATGACCAAGACAGTAAGTCCTGCGATTAATTTTAGTCCTTTCGTAATAATTGATATAGCCCTATGCCGGCTAGGACGACAAAAATAAATAATACCCATCCCGGCATGCTGAGACCGAAAAGTTCCCACTGGACTTTGGCACAGTTACCATCTCCGCGTATTAGCATGGCAATGACCTCGGACGCAGGGAAAACATCAAACAGATAGTCTACAGGCGGGCCACAGGTTGGCACTTTTTCTTCCGGCAGATTTTGCAGCCATATCTGCTTTGCTGAAAAAAAGCCGCCAGTGATAGCACCTGCAAACCCTAGAGCAGCATAGATTTTCTGACCCTTCTGTTGCGGGTTATGTAATGCCGCTATCAAAAAAATAACACCAACAAGAGCGACAAATACGCGTTGAGTAATACACAGATAGCAGGGCTCTAGTCCAAGGTGCTCTTGGAAATAAAGCACGGCAATAAGTAGCGCACCACCACAGCCAAGGGCGATCAAAAAATTGACTGTTTTATTATTTTGGTAAACCAAGCGTCACTCCGTAGTTGGTTGGGTCTTGCTCTAGTTTATTATGCCATTAGCGGTAATAGTCAGCGAGAAAATCATCAAAAGAGAGTGTATCGCTAGTCTCTATTTCAGTTTGTCGCTGTAAAGATTCCTCGGCCAATTGTTTGTATTTAGCAGTTGTCTCTGCGCTTGGCGGTTTAGCTTGAAAATAGTCGCGATGCTCAGAGGCTTTGCGCATGGCCATGGCGTAATAGGTTTCGCCATTGGTCCTCATTTCTTCTAACAGCATTGCCGCTGGCGTGGCGCTGTCGTCAGTCAACTTTAGCATCATGACATTAAAGGCCTGGCTATAGTCCTTGGTTTGATTGGCACTATCGAGAAGGTCAGCGACCGGCCGCATTTCATCAAATAATAATTGACCCCATTCTCTGAGGAGGATTTCAGAATCACCCACGAGCAACTTTAGGTCAGGGTCTCGACCTTGGTATACCGTCCGGTCGATATTCTGCGGAATCAGTGCGTACTCTGCATTGTTAGTTTTCGGGCTGTCTTTGAGGAGACAAAATAACAAGAACGTATCAAGAAAGCACATCGTTTGCATATCAATACCGCAGGGTAATAGCGGGTTAAGGTCGACACAGCGAACCTCAATATATTCTACTCCGCGCTCTGTCAGCGCATGCAATGGTGCTTCTCCAGAGGCTGCAATCCGCTTAGGCCGGATAGAGCTATAGAACTCATTTTCGATTTGTAGCAGGTGAGTATTCAGCTGTTTGTGATTGCCTTCGCTGTCCTTAAAGCCAATGTCTTCGTAGTCAGGGTACGGCTTCTCAAGAGCCTCTTGCAGTGTTTTTGTGTACTGCGACAAATCGTTGTAACAAACAGTCAAAGAACTCTGAGCGTCGCTTTGATAGCCCAAATCACCCATGCGCAATGACGTAGCATAGGGCTGATGCAGGCTATGAGAATCACTACCAAAAGGCGTTAACCGATGCTCTTGATTACGCACAAAACTACGACAAACTGCCGGTGCGGCTCCCAGTAGATAGAGTAGCAACCAAGAATAGCGTCGAAAATTACGAATCAGAGAAAAATAGCCATCAGACTTAAAGTCTTGCAGTGATTGCTGATTACCGGCGGCATTTTTTAAATCTTCCCACAAAGAATCTGGCACAGAAAAATTATAATGAATTCCCGCAATGGTTTGCATAAATCGACCATAGCGATTGCCTAGACCTTGCCGATAGACTTTCTTCATGGTGCCGATATTAGAGCTGCCGTATTGACCAATGGGTATGCTGTCTTCATCGCTCAGCTGGCAAGGCATGCTACTGACCCACAGTAATTCATCCCCAATCTCTTGGTACGTGACCCGATGAATTTCTTCTAGCTCCTTTAAAACACTATCCATCGAGGAAGAAGGGGCGGTGATGAACTCAAGCAGAGCTTCAGAAAAGTCGGTGGTAATAAGCGGGTGCGTTAGCGCCGAACCCAGTGTTTTTGGGTGGGGAGTTTGCGCCAAGTGGCCGCTGGATTCAACACGCAGGCTCTCTTTCTCGATGCCTCGCATAATGCCAGTTAATCGATTTGCTCGGGCTGGATCTCTTAATAACTCGAGATTAGTGTCTAAAGACAAATAGCTATCCCCTTTTAAGCAGCGCTTGATTGATCAGTGTTTGCTGCGATCTGTTCTTTACTGATAGCGCCAACAGAGAGTAGTGGCACTCCGTTCGGCCCTAATTCGTACTCAACGACCTCAGCCCTTAAATTAGCATACTTAGCATTGAGTTCAACCAGTTGATTAAGCGCAATATCTCTATGGGGAGTAGTAAATATATGCTTAGCAACCATCTCGGACGTCCACTGTAATTCCTTGTCGAGCATGTCATTATTCTGCGCCTGCAAAACGTAAGTTTTCATGCTATCTCCGTGACAGACCTATGGTTTTCGGGCACAGTGTAACCCATACACATACCGAATAAAAAGGGGAAAAAATGAGTAAGCAAGCCTTAGTTCCCATTGCAGATGGAACTGAAGAAATAGAAGCGGTAACGATCATTGACCTGCTGCGACGAGCTGGTATAGAGGTCACCGTTGCCAGTGTTAGCGAGCAGGAAGAATTGCAAATAACCGCGGCTAGAGGGACTTATATTGTCGCTGATTGCGCTATTGAAAACTGTGCAGGCCAATCATGGGATTTGATTGCACTTCCAGGTGGTGTGGCTGGATCAGAGACTTTGGCTGGTTGCGATACCCTTGACAAGTTACTTCGACAACAAGCGTCTGACGGGAAGTTGTTCGCTGCGATCTGTGCGGCTCCAGCTTTAGTGTTGGGGGAAAAAGGACTGTTGGCGGATAGAACTGCTACCTGTCATCCAAAGTTTCACCAGTCTTTATTAGCCAAAGAGGTGGATGTTGAATCTCGCGTTGCGGTAGACGGGAACTGTGTCACTAGTCAGGGTCCTGGCACGGCCATAGATTTTACTCTGGAGCTTGTCGAGCAGCTCTGTGGCGTGGTCAAACGGGAGGAAGTTGCCTCGCCTCTAGTCCTTACCACATCGGCCACCGCATATTACTAAAGGCTTAATTAACTACAGTATTAGCGTCAAGGGCATGGCCCGTTATTTTTTGCTTAAGACTGGCTCCAGCCATGTAAAGGCATGGCACAAAGAGTAGTGTTACTGCCGTAGCAAATAACACCCCGAAAGCGAGCGAAGCAACCATTGGAATAAGAAACTGAGCCTGCACGCTGGTCTCGAACAAAATGGGGGTCAGCCCAATAAATGTTGTAAGTGAGGTCAGAATGATGGGTCTAAAGCGATCAACACTACCTCTGACCAGAGCTGTATAAACGTCTTCTCCCTCTTCGCGAAGTTGAATAATTCGATCGATCAATACTAGATTATCATTAACGACCACCCCAGATACAGCCAACACCCCCACCAGAGAGAGCAGGCTGAAGTCTAAGCCCATTAAGAGATGTCCGAAAATAGCACCCATAATTCCGAAAGGGATTGCCGATAAAACCCCCAGGGGTTTTAGATAGGATTTAAATTCGATTGCCATGAGGGAATAAATTAACAAAATGGCCAGACCAAAGAGGTTAATCGCCGCACTGTTAAATTCTTCTTGATCTTCGATTTGACCATCTTTTTTAATCGACACCTCAGGAAATAACAGCTGCATCTCCTCGGCAACATCGCCATACATGATGTCAGCTATCTCACTTACAGTTAGCTTGCCGGTGGAAGGCAGAGCACTGATAACAATACTTCGCTCCCGGTCTTTGCGCTTGATCCTAGAATATCCGGGCACGTAACTAGCTTCTGCTACGGAGTAAAAGGGCACCTCTGCGCCACTTGCTGTTCGAATACGCATATCTGCGAGTGTATCTACCTGCGATCTAGCATCTTTTGGATAACGCACCATCACGCGCACATCATCGCGGCCGCGCGGGACTCTCTGAGCTTCGGCGCCATAAAAGCCCTGGCGCACTTGCGTGGCCACTTGGGAAAGACTAACGCCAAGACTGTCCGCGTTAGGAAGTAAACTAATATCGATGTCCTCGCGCCCAGAATGTAAGTCGTCACGGATATTTCTGGTGCCGGGCAACTGCTCTAGTTGCTGCTTTAAAAATTGTGCGGCTTCTGCGAGCTGTTCGACATTGGATGCCGTTAGTGAAATAGAAAATCGAGACTGGGGAGGTCCCAGAGTTATATCCATATCAATCTTTTTCGCACTTGGCACTGGTCCCATATGATACTGCCATCGTTCAGCCACCAGTTTTGGCTCTATTCCACCGCTTACCTCGGGGCTGAGCTCGATCATTAGGCGAATGGTATCTCCCCACATGAACGATAATTGATTGGCGATCAGACGGTCAGTAACAATTACTTCTTGAATCTCGGAATCTCCAGAAAGTTCCGTTGAAGCTCGCTCTGCTCGCTTTATAATTTCTAACTTAGCTGCTTTAGAGTGACCGTCTGGCATCTCCAAGCGCATCCTAATGAAGTCTGAGGCAACATTCGGCATTTGGACCTGCCTAACATAGCCCGCCCCGACTAGCGTGAGCGATAGGACGAAGGCTAACAAGAATAACACCAGCGTTAAGCTATGCCAGCGCAATGCTTTTTCAAGTAGAGGCCGGAATACATTTTGACCTACCCGCTTCAAGCCGGAGGCACACCACAGGCGGGCCTTGTACAAAGTGCCTAATTCTGCGGTTCTTTCTTTCTCAGGCTTCATTTGCGCCAGGTGTGAGGGCAAAATCCACAGTGACTCGATTAATGAAAAGCTAAGTGCAATGACTGTAATAGCAGGTATAGCCCAAAGTAATTTTGCCCACAACCCAGGTAGAAAGAAAATCGGTGAGAAGAAAATCATGGTGCTTAGCACCGCTAAAAATACGGGCTTTGATACTGCCTGTGCGCCCACTTCCGCAGCAGTAAACCTGTCATATCCTTCCTCTTGATGCCGAAAGATACTCTCGCCGACGATAATCGCATCATCGACAATAATCCCTAAAATCAGCAGGAATGAAAACATTGATAGCATGTTTATCGTCAAACCGACCCCAGGTAAAATCCAGAGTGCACCCATGTAGGCAACACTGATACCTAAGGCCACCCAAAGTGCTAGCTGCGGGCTGAGGAACAGCATCAGTATAATAAAGACCAGGATCAAACCGCCTATGGCATTCTTAGTGAGCAGTGACAGCCGGCCCTCAAACAGCACTGAAAAGTCTCGCCAAGTGTCCATTTGAAGTTCGTTGGGTAGAAAGGAAGCGCCTGTTGCTACATAGTCCTTAACGGCTTTGGTGGTTGCCATCACGTCAGGATCTTCACCCATGCTGATGGCAAGAAAAATGGCGGTTTTACCATTAAATCGGGTCAGCGAATTTCGTTCTTCAAAAGTGTCTTTAACGACAGCCACATCGCCAATAGTAATCTCTGTTCCGTCATCGCGACTGGTTACGATGATCTTGTTAAAATCGTCTTCATAATAGGCCTGACCGCGCGTTTGTACCTGAATATCACCACCATCGGCGCGGATAGTCCCCGCGGGTAAATTCAGGGATGTGCGACGAATTGCGGTGACAACATCGTCAAAAGAAAGCCCATAGCGACGCATATCAATCTCAGATAGCTCTATATCAACCTGTGGCTGACGAACACCCCAGACTTCGACAGAATCAATGTCGCGCATGGCGGCAAGATCATCACGAATACGTTCGCCATATTTTTTCAGAACGCGCTCTTCAGCATCGCCAAATAGAGCAATCCTGATGACCTCCTCGCGCTCTACTAGCTCAGTAACAATAGGACGTTCGGCGTCTTTAGGAAAGGTGGTGACAGCATCGATGCGACTCTTGATGTCGTTGAGCATTTTTGTCATTTCATAGTTCGTGTCAACTTCGACCGTCACAGAACCTCGTCCTTTACGAGCTTCTGACGATAAACCTTTAATACCATCTAGGTTATAAATGGCCTCCTCAATACGCACCACAATTTGTTCTTCGACTTCTTTTGGTCCCGCTCCAGGATAGGGCATATTGACGGTAATGTAATTCACCGATACGGAGGGAAAAACCTCTTTCCCAATACCATAGGCACCAAAAAAACCACCGATTAAAATCAGCATCATCAACAGGTTGGCCGCAACAGGGTTGCTTACAAACCACTTAATGGACGCATTCAAAGTATTGATTTCTCAGTGCCGGCACCCTGGCTTTTAGCCAAGACCTCTTTCTTAGGCAATACTTTCATACCATTGATAGCTAGGGGGATGCGAGAAGAAACAATGCGCATACCAGCTGTGAGGCCAACCGCAGTGATGCTGTTAGCTTGGGTCTGAATGACTGAAACCGACTGATAATGAACTTCATTGTCTTGATTAAGGATGAGAATCTCATTGCCGCGATACACGGCGGTTTTTGGAATGGTTACTGCGTCCGTAATGGTTTTCCCTGTAATCTCAGCTTCAACAAAAAGCCCGATATTTAAGGGCGGCCTGTTACCTGAAACATCTGATTTAAAGGGATTCTTTACCTCCGCCACTGCATAGGTCATTCTGCTTTTCACATCAATGGATGCATCGGTTCGAACGATTTTGCCTTGCCACTCATAAACCTGATCACCGACCCTGCTGCGTAGAGTAACACTAGGATAGTGAATGGTTTTGTTGTCTTCGAAATTCACCGGCAGCTTAACTAATGCGGCCTCTCGATCTGACAGCGGCAGGCGCACTTCTACGACATCAGTGCTATAAACCTTCGCTATTCGCGCCCCTGGATTAACGTGCTGCCCAAGGTCAGCAAATGTCTGGCGAATGCGACCACGAAAGGGCGCGCTAATGCCGGTGCGAGATAGATCCAGTTCCGCCTTTTTTAGATCGGCTTGAGCCGACTCAAGTCCCGCCTTTGCTGAGTTTAATTGTGGTTGGCGCAAAAAAAGCGCGTTGGCAGTTGTATCCTTGAGGTCTCGCCATTCACGTTTAGCTTGTCGTGAGCGCCCTTGCTCCACAGCGACCAGCTCAGCCGCTTTAGCCACCTGTGCTTTTGCTCGGATCACCGAAAATTCATAATCTTCTGGCTCAATCTGAATGAGTTGCTCGCCCGCTTTAAAAAATCCACCGTTGGCATACTGATCAGCGGTTGCAAGGACTCGTCCAGCGACTTGAGAAACCAAATCAATTTCGCGCTTTGGTGCGACTGTACCCTGAGAGCGAATGGTCACTGCAATGGGGGAAGGTGAGATCGTCATAACCTGAACTGAAAGTAGGGGTTTAGGTGCTCGTGGTGTGCGCTGAGGTTTAGGGCTGAAATAGAAGAGCGACGCTATTACTAATAGCCCTGTGATTAAAACGCATACTGCGATCAGCTCCTTGCGGCTCATTGCGGACATTAATGGGTAACCTTTAAATTGAGTATATAGTGATTTTGATAAGTTTAGGCGAAAGCTATGCATGCATTAGTATTACCTAAAACGCACCAAACTCTGCATGGTTGACAGAGCCTTAGACATTTAATGTTCAGCCCACCAAGCCTGCAAAGGTCAATGCTTTCTTATTAAGAACTACGACAAAAATTAAGTAATGGATTGTTTTAGCCGGCGTCGGCTTTCTGGTACTCGTCCTGATCTGCTAAGTCATTAAACACATCCCTGTCTAATAGGCCTTCACTCTCAGCCACCACTGCCGTGACCATCCCGTCTCCGGACACATTGACGGTAGTTCGCAGCATATCCAGTAGGCGGTCAACACCGATAATTAAGCCGATACCCTCCACAGGCAAACCAACTTGCTGCAAGACCATCGACAAAGTAATTAGGCCAACACCTGGCACGCCAGCGGTTCCTATGGACGCTAGGGTGGCGGTGGCAATAACCGCGAGATATTCGGCCATTGACAAATCAAGGCCGTAGGCCTGGGCGATAAATACGGTGGCGACACCTTGCATAATTGCGGTGCCATCCATGTTTACTGTCGCCCCTAAAGGGATAGTGAACGAAGCAATTGAATTGTGTGCGCCGACTCTTGTTCTGGCTACGTTTAGAGTGATTGGCATGGTCGCATTGCTAGACGCGGTGCTAAAAGCAAACAATAGGGCCGGGCGCATATTTTTAAATAGAGTGAGAGGGTTTAAGCGGGTAAGTAGCGCAAAAAGACTACTGTAAATGACGCTGGCATGCAGGAATAGCACCAGAACCATTGTGCCAAAATACAACGCTAGATTAATGATTGCCGAAAAGCCTTGGTAGGTAAACAATTTTGCTAATAGACAAAAAACACCGTACGGGGCGAAGTGCATGAGAATCGTCACCATGCGCATAATTACGTCATTGATTTTCCGAAAGCCGCGTAGCGTAGCTTGACCAGATTCTCCAGCTTGCAAAATAGCAACGCCTACTAAGATAGCAAAAACGATAATTTGTAACATGTTGCCATCTGACATGGCCTTAATGGGGTTCGAAGGGAAAATGCCAATTAACACCTCTTTAAAACTAGGTGTTGGGTTTGCTGCAAAATTGGCAACCTCAGTAGTATTAATGCCGACACCGGGATCAATGATATTTGCAAAGGTCAGCGCTAAGCTTATGGCAATGGCGGTGGTCACTAAATAAAGAGAGATGGTTTTGAGTGCAATGCGCCCCATTTTAACGTCTTCACCCATGGACGCTGAACCACACACCAAAGAAACAAAAACTAATGGCACGACCAGTAGCTTTAAAGATAGAACAAAGATCTGGCCCACCACATCAAATATGTACTCAACCAACCAGGCGATTAAGGGTGTTTGTTCAGGATTCCCGCCGCTCATGAAATTGAGGCCCAAGCCCAGCATCATGCCAAGCACCATGCCTATTAGAATTTTTGATGAAAGTTGCATGTGCAATTAGAACTCCGTGTTAGCGATTAGATAGTAGTTTAAACCGGGTCGAGGACCAGAGTACAAACCTTGAAAAAAATTCAGGTACCCGAATAAATATTAGCCCGACCACCATTATATTCATGGTGGCTACAGTAATGAAAAACTCCATAATACTCCAGCCCAAAAAGCTTAGGAAAAACATTCCCAGCAGGCTACCACCGACCATAAATGCGGCATTAATAATATTATTTACTGAGAGAACGCGTGCCCGCTTGTTACTGGCAGTTCGCTGCTGGACCATTGAGTTCAGAGGCACGATAAAGAAACCACCAAACATACCAATCATTACTAAGTCGATGAGTATATGGGTCCCGCCGCTGAGGCTGAAGAATTGACCCGGCATTACTTCACCGAACGACGCATTTGCTTGCTGATAGGCGATGGAGGTAAAACTTAGATCAAAGGCAAAAATGCTTAAACCGAGAGCTCCCAACGGGACAATGCCTGGTTCAATAGCGCCTCTAGACAAGCGGTTACACAGTAAGGAGCCAATAGCGACGCCAACAATGAATGCGCCGAGTAAAATGGAGATTAGGCGGGGGTGGCCATTCAATATGGTTACTGTGTAGTTGGGCACCTGGGTCAGAAAGCAACCGCCATAGAGCCAAAACCAAGAAATCGCCAGTATGCAGTAAAACACCGTACGGTTCTCGCGCGCCATGCGGAAATTACCCACTGTTTCGGTAAATGGATTTAGCCGTAGCTTTTGCCCTGGATTTTCTGAAGGGGCCTCTGGAATCTCTCTGCTACTTACCCATCCAATCAGGGAGACAAAAACAATGAGTCCACTTAACATCGCAATGCCGTTCTCCAGCGTTACCATCCATCCGCCAATCAATGTACCAAGTAAAATAGATCCAAAGGTACCCATGCTTATCTGTGCATTACCTGCCAATAACTCATCGTTGTTTAAATGCTGAGGGATAAGAGAATATTTTGCAGGGCCAAAAAATGCTGATTGGGTACCCAGCAAAAATAAGATGACCAGCATGAAATTAAAATTCTCAGTCATCAGAGCGTAGGTGCCGGCCAGCATAATAAAAATCTCAGCAAGCTTAACTCTGCGCATCAACATTGCTTTGTCATAGGTATCTGCCAATTGCCCGGCTGTCGTAGAGAACAGAAAAAAGGGCAGGATAAATAAGCCAACGGCCAAGTTGGTTGTGAAGTTAGTGCTGCTATCTGACCCCGCTGCCGCGGTGCTAACCACAATCACCAAGAGAGCATTTTTGAACAGATTGTCGTTGAGCGCGCCGAGAAATTGGGTAATAAAAAAAGGTAGAAACCTTCTTTGAGTAAACAGGTGGAACTGACTCTTGAGTTGATTAGTTTGTTCCATTGAACCCTCGTTATTTAGCGTAGTGACTCGCGCCTAAAAAGTGTAAAAAACATAAGGCTGATCACCGATAACCCAACGATCGTGAGGCTGCCTCGGAATGTAAAACAAATCACCTTCATGCATTTCTACAACAGGGCCATCAGCAAAAGCGGCTGTAGCACATCCAGATATTACCATTCCGACATGCTATTCATCACAAAAATCTTTACCCAAGGGTTGCCTCACATCTGAGGACCATTTCCAACCCGGCATATAAGTCGCACGTCCTATGGTTATGTCGCCAAGGGTCACCGTTTCAAATTTTCCTTTGTCAAAGGTAGTGACTTCATCCGGGTTATCAAACTGTTTAAGAATCATACCCATGCTAATACTCCTAATGTCTCAACAGCCGACTTTTATGTGTTTAAGCTGAGACTGAGAATAGAGGTTTTTCGACTGCCAGCGTGTCTGCGTTTAGGGTCAGCAAAACAATCAAGCTCAGTGAATCCAGCCTTTTCCATCATACCAGCAGAGGCTAGATTCTGTTCATGCCGATCTATGATTAACTCATGGGCACCGAGTTCCTTGGCTTTTATTGCAATCTGTTTAAGCAGAGTACTGCCAATACCGTTTCCGCTCCACTGAGCATGCACAACCACTTCAGCTACATAAACCACATCATTTCGGTCAACATAATGATCAAAAAGATCTGGGATATCTCCAGGTTGACAATAAATGGCCATGCCAATAATGTCCTCTCCATCCTTGGCTACGAGACAAAAATCAGCCCCTACATCAAGGCGTTTGAATTGCTGTTTTACGCCATCCTCGGGAAGGTAGTTCCATTGATTAGTGCCCTGGTCAACGAGAAATCTTTGTAGGTAGTCAAGTTCATCCGATAAAGCAAAGTGCGTAGTTAACATGATCGAATGCTCTTCAATGTTAGGTTAGTAATGCGGCAGTTTTAACCTGAGCATAAACCTTATCGCCCTCTTTAAGGTTTAGATTATAAGCCGATCTGCAAGTAATTCGGGACAGCAGAGCAGTTTCATCGGCAATTAATCGCACCGTCATCTGAGATTTGCTTTCTCTTACAATCTGATCGATGGTGACAGGAATGATATTGAGAATACTCGTGTTTTTTTGCTGCTCAAGAGTAATACTGACATCGCGGGCGAGCACCTGTAAACGGACTTCTGAGCCCACGACTAAAGGTTCAGCCGCTACTGAAAATTGGCCGCCTAGAAATGTCAGAGAGGCTAAGCCAAATTCTTCATCGTAGTGTGATACAGAGGCTTCAATAATACTTTCAGCACGAGATTGATGAGCCATCGGTAGGTCCATAGCGGTGAATATTTCACTCATCTTACCGGAGGCTTTTATCCCGCCATTATCAAGTAGCAACATGTGATCGGCTAGGCGAGCGACTTCGTTGCGTGAATGACTCACATACAGAACTGGGATGTCTAGTTGTTGATAAACGGATTCAAGATACGGCAATATATCGGCTTTTTGATCGTCCCCTAAGGCTGCCAAGGGCTCATCCAGTAACAACATTGAAGGGTTTGCGGCTAACGCGCGAGCAATGGCAACTCGCTGTTGTTCACCACCAGATAACTGCCACGGCATACGTTGGAGCAGGTGCTCTATACCAAGTAAGTCTATGGCTTGTTGTAGGACGGCTGCAGAAGATCCATCTTTTGCACGCTCAAGGCCATAGTTGATGTTACTTTGCACAGTGAGATGGCTGAACAGGCTGGGTTCTTGGAAGACATAACCGATTTTACGTTGGTGTGTCGGCAAAAATATTCCATTCCCTTGCCATAGTGCATCACCTACTTTGAGGTAGCCATTGTCGGCGTGCTCCAACCCTGCAATAGCTCTTAAAAGTGTTGTTTTACCGCTACCTGAGGGGCCGAATATGGCCGTCACGCCGTTTTCAGGGATAACCGTATCGATGTTGAGAGCAAACTCACCACGTTGAATGTTAAAACGCACGGTTATGGTCATGGTTGGGCCACCGTGTAGCGACGGTTAGTACCATAAACAACAATCAACAACAGAAATGAGAACAGTAAAAGACTGCCGGCCAACCAATGTGCTTGACTATACTCCAGAGCCTCAACATGATCATAAATAGCAATTGAAGCGACTTGCGTACTCCCAGGAATATTGCCGCCAATCATCAACACCACCCCGAATTCACCCAGGGTATGAGCGAAGCCCAACACACTCGCAGTAATAAACCCCGGCTTAGCCATGGGCACGGCAATGGTAAAGAATCGATCTAGTGGCGATGCGCGAAGTGTTGCCGCTACCTCTAAGGGTCTTTGGCCAACAGCAGTAAAGGCATTTTGCAGTGGCTGCACAACAAAAGGCATGGAATAAAACACCGAGCCAATCACAAGTCCGGTAAAGGTAAAGGCCAAGGGCGCCCCACCTAACATATCCACAAGGCCACCGATCGGACCATTGGGGCCAAGTGAAATTAGCAAATAAAAGCCTAGCACCGTCGGGGGTAAAATAAGTGGAAGGGCAATAATGGCCTCAATAATGTACTTAAATCGCCATTGGCTGCGTGACAGCCACCAGGCCAGAGGTGTGCCAATAATCAATAACACGAGCGTACTCACCGACGCCAACTTAAGGGTCACGAAAAGCGCGATTAAATCCTGTTCGCTGAGGATCATGGTATGTCATACCCGTAATTTTCGATAATCTGACGAGCCGAGGAACCTTTTAAAAACCCCAAAAAGTCCTTCGAAGCTTGTTTGTCATTTAATAATACTGCTTGCTGATCAATCGGGCTATAAAGAGATTGGGGCAGCATCCAAAATGATCCTTGCACCGATCGCTTAGGATTGACCACCTGTGAATAGGCGACAAAACCCAACTCAGCATTACCGCTGTGCACAAATTGAAACGTTTGCGCGATGTTCTCACCACGCACTAATTTAGTTTGCAACTTTGGCCATATATCCAGCTTCACCATAACTTGCTGTGCCGCCATGCCATAAGGGGATAATTTAGGGTTAGCCAGAGCCAAGTGGCGAATGTCTTGGCTATTCAATAGGGTCTCTTTAATATCATTGATATCTGGTTTTGAAGTCCACAGGACCAGCTTTCCTCTTGCATAGGTAGTGCGACTGCCTATAAGAGCGATACCTAGCTTTTCTAAAAGCGCGGGTCGTGCTGCGTCTGCAGCGAGGAATACATCGAAAGGCGCACCATTTTTGATTTGCGCGTAGTGCTTACCCGTAGAGCCAAACGAAAGTACGACATGATGAGCCGTTGTCTTTTCAAACTCCACCGTGAGGGCTTTCATTGCAGTGGCAAAATTGCTGGCCACGGCCACTCTAATTTCATCAGAAAGTGCGGTTGTGCCAGCGCTCCACAGAGTCAATATAAGCGATAAATTAATGGCTAGTTGTTTGATGGCAACGGCATCCGAATAATGAGTGTGTATCTCTCTATGCTACTGCTTGGAATCTGGGGCCGCAAGCGATGTGTTTCGACCGCGGCGAGATAAGGCTTAACCAAACAGCCAACTATGCATTAAGCGCCTAGGCGTCAGTGTGGAACTACCTGCCACCAGAAGAGCGCCCACATATAAACCAATCATTTTGCGCCTATGTACCCGATATTGCCGGTGCGGATAGCCCTACACGCTGTGGGTACTGTATATAAAACAAATAGGCTTAGCAGATGTATGTAACCAAAATGATTTAGAAATAGAGGGCCGATAACGGCTTCCATAAAAAGTGTAACGATGGCGGTAAATAGCAATAGCACCATATAAATTTTACCCAGCAGCCTGTGGACGGGTGTTCCTTTACGATTCAGTAGCAGGTAAGTACCGATGACTAAGGCTGGTGCTAAAGAGCCAAGATGAAGATAGGTTAATTGCATATAGGTCATCACAAACCCTTTTAAGTAAGTCTACTATTGGGCCGCTTTGTTGCCACCTGATGCTCTGCTTCCCCAGGGAGAGGGTGGCTCAAACGTTGATATATACAGCCCCTCTACTTTTTCTCTAGCCCAGGGCGTTTTACGCAAGAATTTTAAGGACGACTTAATTGACGGGTTGCTCTTGAAACTGTTAATGCTGATGCGCTGCGCAAGGCCATTCCAACCATAATGATCAACGAGGGAAGTGACCACCATTTCTAAGGTGATGCCGTGCAATGGGTTGTTGGGCTGTTTTTCAGTCATTCGGCACTATAGCATCACTAGTCGAAAGTGACTTTAAATAGGTTTCATAATGTTTTAACACCGAAGAGGGCGCCTCTACTTGGGGGTAGTGGCCAATCAATGGTAGTTCAGCCAGATAATCTAATCGGCAATTCAATTCTTTATAGCGTGCCACCATATGGTCACCCGATACTGGGTCTACAGAGCCATTAATTAAGCCTAGTGGAATAGTGGATTTTTGTAGTGCAGATACCCAGCGCTCTCGATGTTCAATCCGGTCACGCATGTAGGTAATCAGATTGTGGAAAATGTGCTTTCCGTCCCTGAAATTAATTAGCCACCAAAAATTTTCTAGGTCTTGTTCTGAAGGCTTACTTTGTGGGCCAAAAACCGAACTAAAATTTTTGCTGAATTTTGAGTAACCGGTTAATCGATTTAAAAATTTACCTAATGGGCTCAATAGTAATTTTTGCGTTAGCAGCGCTCGGTGCGTTTCGGGGAATAAACCGCCATTAAGGAGGCAGCAGGAAAGCCATGTTCCTGCTCCAGCGCCGGCCAACTGACGCGCCAGCAGTTCTTGCGCTACGGTATCGCCATAGTCGTGCGCCAACACATGAAAGCTATTAAGCCCTTTTGTTTTAACTAAGACTTCAATAATGTCAGCTTGACCATGAATACTATAACGATGGCTGTTGGGCTTGTCCGAGAAGCCAAAGCCCAGCATGTCTAAAGCGATTAATCGATAGTTCTGTGAGAGTGAATGCCAAATGGGAGCCCAATCCCAACTTGACGTAGGAAATCCGTGTAGCAATACAATCGTCGGTAAATGGGTAGCCCCCTCATCGATAACAAAGATCGAGTGGCCAAGTAAAATTTCTAGCTCACCCCGCGACTGCCATTGTTTTGGAGAGATGTAGTCAGGGTTGTCATTTGAGTCCATTAGGCGTTCCAAGCGTTAGTTATCAGTACTCTAAGGTCACGATAGTAAGGGCTAGAAGCTTGACCATAATTTCTGCTAAGTGCAATACTGACCGACATTCAAACCTCAAAGGAATTACAGCAAATGCCTGCGGAAATTCAGACTATTGATACCCTCATTAAAAATGCAAAAGTATTTAATAATGGTGAAACACCTGTTGTTGAGGATGTCGCGGTCAGTGACGGGCGTATCGTCGCACGCGGCACAGACTTAAATGAAGAGAATGCCCGCCGCGTTATCGATGCAGAGGGTATGTGGTTGATGCCGGGCTTATTCGACATACATACTCACTACGATTTAGAGTTAGAAGTTGCGCCTGGATTACCTGAATCAACGCGCCACGGTACCACATCAGTGGTGATCGCCAATTGCAGTTTGGGGCTAGCGTTTGGTGCTCAGCGCGACGGCACTAATGACCCGATTGTCAGCTGTTATGCACGAGTTGAAAATATTCCAAAGTCGGTGCTCAAAAGTTGTGCCGACAATATTACTTGGGACAACCCAAAAGCCTATTTGGAGCATTTGGATGAATTGAATCTGGGGCCCAATGTGGCGGTTCTTTTCCCTCATTCAATGTTGCGTATCGACGCTATGGGGTTTGATAACAGCGTGACTCGAGATCCCACCAGTCATGAAATTAACAGTATGAAAGAGACACTTTCAGACGCCCTTAAGTGTGGCTATGCGGGGTTCTCAACCGATGCACTGCCTTTCCATTATTTGGCGGCTCAACCTCACTGCGAGAAGACTATTCCGACTCAGTTCGCAAAGTATGGCGAACTTAAACAGCTTGCTCAGGTAGTCAGAGAGCAGGGGTCTACTTGGCAGGCGACCCCACCAAAAGACAGTGTTATAGGCACCTTGAGGACCTTTTTACTGACTAGCGGTAGACTTCATGGGAAACCGTTAAGAACCACCGTTGTTGCAGCCTTAGATATTGCCAATAACTGGAAGCTTTCTAAGATGGTAAAGACATTATCAAATTTACTTAACTCTTCCTTGGTGCAGGGCGATTTTCATATGCAAGCACTGGGTGCGCCTTTTAAGGTTTGGTCTGATGGGGCGATTACTCCGCTTGCGGAGGAGATTCCAGAACTGCGTCGGCTGAATGAGACGGATATTGAGGATCGTGAAGGGCGACGTAAAATTCTGCACGAGACTGACTATATTAAGTCATTCAAAGACATGTGGATGAGGGGTAAGCAAGGCTGGAATCTTGATCGATTGAAACGCAAACTAAATGTCGAGGATTTTGCTTTCAATCGAACACTGGCTGATATGACAGTGGATAGATGCCCACAAAAAAATTGGCAGGGAATGGATTTTCAGGCGGTTTTAGATCGTGTTGTGGCTATTAAGCAAGATCAGTGCAAAGAGCCGGTCAGTAAAGCAGAGCAGAAATTAGTGAAATCAGATTTTTTCTGGATTGCCGATGAAGGTGACTTCATGCTGCAAATGCTGAGAACCTTTGATACTGATTTAAGCTGGAGCACAATTACGGCTAACCGCGACATGAAGGTTGTTCGAGAATTGCTAATGAACCCCAAGTTACTGCCAGGATTTAACGACAGCGGTGCTCATTTAACCAATATGGCGTTTTATGATGTTAATCTGAGAAGCTTGAAGTTAGCGGCTGAAGGTGGCGATGGCGATGTGAGTTACATGGTTAAGCGGCTGACTAAAGATGCGGCAGATGTATTTGGTGTTGCCGGTGGGACTATCCACGAAGGTGATATTGCTGACCTTATTTTGATCGATCCAGAGCAGCTTGCAAGCTATGACGGTGAGAACAATGTACAGCGAGTTCATCGTGAAGAATTTCAGCATGAGCAGTTAGTTAACCGATCAGATGGCGTGGTGCCATTGGTGATGATTGGCGGTCATACGGCGTGGGAGGGCAATGATTTTGCACCTGACTTGGGGCAAAAGCCTATGGGTCGTTTATTGCGAGCGATTAATTAAATTAAAACTCTCGCTCTGCTTAACAGTTTGGCGCTAACTTTTTAGGGGAAGTCAGTGGGCTGGTTTTTGCGAACCGCCTACTCCTAAATTACTAAGACGCCTGCTTGCGGCGCCAAGTAATAAATATAAAACCCATAATTAATTGCCACCCGCCATACAGCAGCAACGATAGGAGCACCATGTCGGCAAGTGGATTTGTCTGCCCGGCAATAAGCGGGAACAACGAAATCTTAATCAAAAGGCCTAAATTAATATTTCTAACGACCACCTCCATTTCAATCGCAGTGTTTTCTGCCTTACTAAGGCCAAAGGTTTTAGTGATAAAAACACCCGCAATGGTGAGACTGAGTATAAACAGACATAGCCATGCGAGGTCCATAGCGGAAGCTGTGGCAAAATTAATACGCCCAGCACCTAGAGACCCAAGAACAATAATGGCAATACCTAAAAGTGATCCTCTTACGCAAAAAGTTGAAAATTGCGGGGCATATTTTGGGTACTTTCTTAAAAAACTCATTCCTACTAATAACGGTACTAAAAGGCAAAGACCAATCTCAATGGCAACCCGCATGGTGGGCATTGAAAAATTGTCAGGCATAAAGTCGGCTATTAAAAAATCGAGTATTACAGGTGTTGTTACTAGGCAGGCAAACGACGTCAAGGCCGTTATGCTGATCGACAGGGGTACATTGCCTCGGGCTAAAAAGGTAAAAATATTCGACACTGCGCCACCGGGGATAGCGGCAATAATAGCGATGCCAATGACCATTCCGGGGGAGAGATTTATGTAACTAATAAAACCAAAGGCAATAAGCGGCACTATAATTAGCTGCATCATCAACCCTAGGCTCACCGCCTTGGGTTGTTGCACGACTTTCTGAAAATCGGATACCTGCAGTCCAGCCCCCATACCTAACATTGCCAGTATTAACTGTATAACGGCGACCCAATATTCGTATTGCAGATAAAGCTCAACCATATTACTTATCCTTAACAGTTACCGTTGTTCAAAATATCAGTAGGCCAGTACTTTTTCTTCGAGCTCTAAAAGACGTTTTTTTAAAGGTAAGCCACCACCATAGCCGCCCATGTTTCCATCGCTGGCAATCACTCTATGGCAAGGGATAATAATAGCTAATGCATTGGCACCGTTGGCGGTGCCGACAGCTCTTACCGCACCTACATTATCAATCGTTGTTGCTAAATCTTGGTAAGACTGAGTTTCACCGTAACTAATAGTCTGCAGGGCATCCCATACACTTTTTTGGAAAGGTGTTCCTGCGGTTATCAGAGGAAGATCAAAAGATGTCCGGGCTCCCGAAAAGTATTCGTTTAATTGGACTTTGGTGGTTTCGATGACTTCACTGGGTTTTTCAACGAACACTGCACGGAGCAACTTTTGAATCCGATCATCAACAGCTGAACGCAATTTGCGGTAGCGAAAGTCACAGAGACATAACTTATTATCGTAGGAGCCCAAGATAAATTCAGCATAGGAATGCTTAAAGTATTGAATGCTGATTTTATGCATTAGTTTAGCCATCCTTGTGTACTTCGAGTACCAGTTAAAATTTCATTGGTGACCAATCGCGCCAGTGACATAACCAATAGAAATAGACCACCACAATTACTTTTTCATCTGCTTACACCATAAAAACCTTCTAACTAAGCGAAAATCAAGCTAGCGGCCAAGATCAACATCAATAGTCCAATGAAAACTTCAAGTATTTGCCATGCCCTAGGTTTTTCAAATACCGGAATTAAAATGCGCGCGCCGAAACCTAGGCTGTAAAAAAATACAAAAGATGCACTAACAGCACCTAGCGTAAAGGCTTCTATGTCAGCTGAAAATTGCGTTGAAACAGAGCCTAAAAATATAACAGTGTCGAGATAAACATGCGGATTTAACCAGGTAAACCCCAGACAAATTAAGGCAATTTTTAACGCCGATTCGGGCGCTCCATCACTCGGGACTAGACTGTGTTTTTGACTATAGGCAGAGTAAAAACTCATCGCAGCATAAACAGCGAGGAAGGTTGCTCCACCATAGCGAGCAACTTGCTCTACCATTGGATAGTGTTCAACCAGCGCTCCAAAGCCTGATACACCAAGAGTAATGAGTATGGCATCAGAAATAGCACAAAGACTACAGACTAAAAAGACGTGTTGCTTTTTTAGACCCTGCTTCAAGACAAACGCATTCTGTGCGCCAATCACCAAAATCAACGATAGCCCAAGGGCAAAGCCGGAAAGATATGCTGTCATGGATTTAGAAAGCCCTAATTACATAAATGCAGCAGTATACCTTACAAGCACGCACATAAAATAACACGTCCTCGACTTCCGAATGAGGGTAGCATTTTGGATGGGTGAAATACCCACGACCGACGTTGAGGCTTATTTTCTGAGTTCAACCGGACTACTGGTGATCGTGATCAGGGAATATTTAAGAAGGCAAAGCTATAGGGCTTTAGTAACAACGTCTGGTTTTCCAGTACGGCATTGTTATCTATGTGGGGTGCTGTATGCATGAGGCTTAAATCAGGCGCTATAGCAATCGCTGTATTTGTATCTGACAAATTAAAGTAACCAAAAATAGTTTGATGATTCCTAGAACGTTCAATACTTAGTACATTATCAGCTCTTTCTGCTACGCAAATGTCGCCTAATTTTAAACAGTCTTGTCCAGATCGCCAAGCGATCATCTGTTTATAAAAAGACAATACCGAAGCTTGGTTCTTCTCCTGGCTAGCGACACTCTTCTCTCGATGTTCTGGCGGCAATGGTAACCAAGATTTGGTGTCTGAAAATCCAGCAAGCGCATCTTCGGCATGCCAGGGCATGGGCGTTCTGCAACCATCTCTGCCTTTGAATTCAGGCCAAAACTGTTTGCCATAAGGATCCTGCAGCTGATGCTGCTGAATAATCGCCTCGGTCAGTCCTAACTCTTCGCCTTGATATGTACAAATGGTTCCACGCAGACTGGATAATAAGGCGATCAGTAGCTTCGCGAATGTTTCGCGACCAGTCTCGGACGTTATTTCTGAACCCCAGCGACTAACCACACGTACCACATCATGGTTACTCACTGCCCAACAAGGCCATCCGTCGGCCATTTTCTCTTCTAGTGTTTCAACCGTATTCTTGATGTGGTAGGCGGAAAACTCATCACCCAGTAATTCAAAGCTATAGCTCATATGCAGCCGGGTGTCGCCATGCGTATATTCGGCCATCGTGGCAAGCGAGTCCTCAGAGGTAATTTCACCCAGGGAAACCGAGTCTGGGTAACGGTCTAATAGCGCTCTAAGTTGTTCCAGAAATATCAAATTTTCCGGTTGAGTGTTGTCAAAATAGTGGTATTGCGTAGCGTATGGATTGTCTGACGAAAAGCCTCGACCCTTCCGCTCATGCATCGGCTTTTCTGGATTGTCACGGAGAAGTTTATCGTGGTAGCAAAAATTAATTGCATCCAAGCGCAGTCCATCAATACCGCGCTTTAGCCAGCACTCGACTTCGCTTAATATTTGCGCCCTGACAGCGTCGCAGTGATAGTTGAGATCCGGTTGGCTGGTTAAAAAATTGTGTAAGTAATATTGCTCACGAGATGGCTCCCACTGCCAGGCAGAACCTCCAAATATAGATATCCAATTATTAGGAGGCTTGCCATCTGCAGAGGGATCTGCCCAAACGTACCAGTCTGCTTTGGTATTGGTTCTGTCTTGGCGGCTCTCCTGGAACCATCGGTGTTGATCAGAGGTATGACTCAGCACCTGGTCAAGAATGATTTTTAATCCTAGCTTATGGGCTTTGGTGATGAGGTCATCAAGATCTTCATTACTACCAAAAATCGGATCAACTTTACGATAATCACTAATATCATATCCAAAGTCTTTCATTGGCGATTCAAAAAGTGGAGAAACCCAAACAGCGTCCACCCCAAGACTACTTATATAGTCTAGCTTCTCGTTAATCCCGAGGATATCACCAATCCCATCACCATTAGTATCTTTCAAGCTACGAGGATAAACTTGGTATATGACTGATCCACGCCACCATTCCGAGCCCGTCAGAGAAGAAAAATTGTCGTCCATTGAATCCGTTTCCAAGTTTTAATTAGTCTTACTAAAATGCGAGGCTAAGAACCGACATAAAACGCTAAATGACCTAAGTATGGCAACCCTATGCATACCTATTCATGAGTAAATCTCGTGGTATAAATTTCAATTAACGCAGGCGATTTATAGCTGATAAGCAGTTATCTAGAGACCTATAGGCGTCCAAGGGTGGTTCAGATAGGAAATGGTCTCGATTGACAGGCCTTATGAATACGTATGTAGTAACTTGAGAAAAATAACGGGTCGGGGCTATTCTAGGCTTAGTAAAAATCATAAATAAATAAATTTATTGGGGGATGTATGAAAAACTATAAAGCGTTTCAACGCTCGAGGCTGGCACTAAGTGTTTCTATGGCTCTGGCTGTTTCTGCTGGTGCGATAGCACCGCAGGCTTTTGCACAAGATGAAGAAATGGTTGAAGAGGTCATTGTTACAGGGTTTCGTAAAAGTTTAGCTGACGCTATTGAGGCCAAGCGTAACAGTAGCTCTGTGATTGAATCGATCTCTGCAGAGGATATAGGTAAATTACCAGACTCAAGTATCGCTGAATCTCTTGCTCGCCTACCGGGTCTTGCTGCTCAACGTTTAGATGGTCGCGCTAGCCGAATTAGTGTCCGTGGTTTTGGCGAAAACGAAAGCGCCACAACCTTCAATGGCCGTGAGCAGGTTTCAATCAGTGATAATCGCGGCGTAGAGTTTGACCTATACCCATCGGAAATTATGAGTGGTGTAGATGTTTATAAAACACCCGATGCTAGCCTTGACGCTGAAGGTATTGCCGGTGTGGTTAATATGCGCTCTATCCGTCCGCTAGAGGCTGATCCGCGCTTGCAGATAAAAGGTGAATTCGACAAAAATAACTTGGGTAACCTGAACCCAGATGCAGATGATACTGGCATGAATGGTTCACTTTCATGGGTAGAACATTTTGCTGATGACACTATAGGTGTTGCTTTCGCCTATTCCACGATGGAATCTCCAAACCAAGAGAATCGCTGGAACTCTTGGGGCTTCCCAGGTAAAGACGTAGATGGCACAAATTATGCGATTCTAGGCGGCGCGAAGCCATTTGTACGATCCTCGACGCTAGATCGTGATTCGATGATGTTGGTGGTTGAGGCAGATGCTAGCGACAAATTACATATTACTGCAGATGCGCTTTACGTAGATTTTTCTGATCAGAAGATTCTCCGTGGTATTGAAGTGCCTTTTGCCTGGGGCCAAGGCTCTCAGGATCCTTCATCCTTTGTTCTTGATTCTACCACTGGACTTATTACTTCTGCTGTTACAGAGGGCCAGCGCGTAGTTGTGCGCAATGACTACGAAGAGCGAAATGCTAAGTTGAAGTCGTTTGGCTTCAATGCGGAGCTAGATTACAGCGATACATTATCCTTTGAGCTTGATCTCAGCCGTTCAGAAGTTGATCGTCAGGTTTATAGCCTTGAAAGCTATGCTGGTACTGGCCGTGGCGACTCGGAAGGTGTTGCGGACACTATCGGTTATACCTTGCGTCCCGGCGGTTCCGGAGCCATCTTTGATCCAGGCTTGGACTATAGTGATCAAAGTTTGATTTTGCTTGGCGGGCCGTTGACTTGGGGTTGGCAGAGTTCTCTCAACGAGAGATTTAACGCTACAGGCACTGCCTATGAAAATGCCGCGCAGGATGGTTTTTTAAATAGCCCACAGATTGACGATGAGTTAACTTCACTTAAGTTCGCTGCAACTCAAATGATAGATAGCAACGGAATTAGTGATGTTCAGTATGGAATCTCTTATCGCGAGCGCACAAAAACAAAGCTTTCCGATGGTTACTTTATGACCTTGAACAACTTTCCGGACATGCTGGCAGTTCCAGACCAATACAACCTAGGGTCTGTGTCTCTGGACTTTATCGGCATGGGAGACATGATTGCATATAATGCTATTGGTATGGTGCGTGACGGTTATTACGATCTGACTCAAGAAACATCAAACCACGCAACTAATTCATGGGAAGTTAACGAGGAAGTGCTGTCACTCTTTGCGCAAGCTAATATCGAAACTGAGTTGGCAGGTATGACCCTTACGGGTAATGTGGGTGTTCGCTACGTACAAACAGACCAGTCATCAACTGGTAATGCTGTTGAACCTACTGGTATCGTGCAGCAAACAGTGAGCCATGATTACTCAAACATACTGCCAAGTCTTAATCTAAAGCTTGCAGTTGATGAAGAACAGTTTGTGCGCTTGGGTATTACTAAGACGATGTCGCGTCCACGGATGGATGAGATGAATGCGTCATTCAGCATTGGTGCTAGTACAACTCCAGATACTAATGGCAATTACATTTCGGCCTACGGCGGTAACACGTCACTAGAGCCAAAAGAGGCACTTGGCATAGACCTGACTTATGAAAACTATTTCAGCGACGAAGGCTATTTTTCTGTAGCGCTGTTCTGGAAAGATTTAAATGATTGGATCTTTGATGGTAGTAGCGAGATCGATGTCTCTGATTATTTGGCTGCGGCAAATGTCGTAACACCAAATGACAGCACCACTGCGACCGTATACGGGAAAGTTAATGGTGGCGACGGCAGCCTCAAAGGCTACGAGGTGTCATTGTCTCTACCTCTGAACATGATTAGCGATAGTCTCGATGGATGGGGCGTATTAGTTAGCCACACTGGTGTGTCTTCGGATATTAAGGACCCCAACGGCAACGAATTCCAGTTGCCAGGGCTGTCGGACAGTATTCAAACTGCCACAATCTATTACGAGAAGAATGGTTTGCAGGTCAGGACCAGTGTCCGTAAGCGAGATGATTTTAAAGGTGAGGTCTATGGTTTAGGCTTTAGCACTAATCAGGTTGATATTCTGGGTGAGACCATTGTCGATGCACAGGTTGCATATGATTTCTCAGAGGCGGGTATTTCTGGTCTAGAGGGGCTTAGCGTTTATCTGCAGGGTTCAAACCTTACTGACGAACCTTTTATCTCTACCCAGGGTTCTGCGCTAAAGACGAGAGATTATCAGGACTACGGCAAGAACTACCGTTTAGGTTTTAGCTATAGGTTCTGAGGTCTAACCTGAAAGGAAGGAGACTAGAAGCCCCTGTCATTTAATTTTACAGGGGCTTTTTTTCGAAGAGGGAATTATGGGTAAAACAAAAATTACAAATGTGGTCATCGTTGGTGGAGGAACTGCAGGTTGGAATGCGGCAGCATTATTATCTAGAACCTTAGGTAAAACGATCAATATAAAGCTAATCGAGTCTGATGCTATTGGTATTGTCGGTGTTGGCGAAGCAACGATTCCCCCGATTATCAATTTTAATAATGCTCTTGGGTTTGATGAGCGCGAATTTATTCGTGAAACCAACACCACTATTAAGCTTGGCATCCAATTTGAAAATTGGAATAAGATTGGCGATAGCTACATGCATGCCTTTGGCGACATAGGCAAGGATTTTCCATTCTGCAGTTTCCATAATTTCTGGGTAAAAAGTCAGAAATTAGGTATCAAATCCAGTTTTTGGGATTTTTCATTAAACTATCAGGCGGCTATTAAAAATAAGTTTGCTAAATTAGACAGTATTAAGGGTACTAATTTACCGGGCATTAGCTATGCCTACCATTTCGATGCCAGTCTATATGCCAAATATCTCCGCAAATATAGCGAACATAATAACGTTACACGTATCGAGGGCATAGTTAGTGCAACTAATCTAAACCCTGAAAATGGCTTTATCAGTTCATTGACCATGGATAATGGTGATACTGTCGCTGGAGATTTTTTTATCGACTGTTCAGGTTTTCGTGGGCTGCTTATTGAGCAGGCTTTGCACACCGGCTATGAGGGCTGGAGTCATTGGCTGCCCTGCGATCGTGCAATAGCTATGCCTACAAGATCGACGGGTGAAATAAGTCCCTATACAAAATCTATAGCCCACCAGGCTGGTTGGCAGTGGCGAATACCTCTGCAGAACAGAACTGGCAATGGCATAGTTTTTAGCAGTAAATATATGTCAGATGATCAAGCTAAACAGATACTGCTTTCTAATGTGGACGGTGAGCCCTTATTAGAGCCCCGAGTCATTCCATTTCAAACGGGACGACGAAAACAGCAGTGGAGTCGCAATTGTATTTCTTTCGGTTTAGCTAGCGGTTTTTTGGAGCCCCTAGAATCAACCAGTATTCATCTTTTGCAGTCAGGGTTGCGGCGTTTGGTGAAGCATTTTCCCCACAATGGCATCGATCAGTCGGAAATTGATGAATACAATCGCCAGTCAAAAGATGAATTTGAACATATTCGCGATTTTATTATCTTGCATTATAGTCTAACAACAAGAGACGACAGTCAATTTTGGATTGATTGCCAGAATATGCAAATCCCAGACTCTTTACAGCATCGGATTGATCTATTTTCATCTTCGGGTAAAGTATTTAAAGGGGATGAACAGTTATTTGCCGAAATTGCTTGGCAGCAGGTCATGATTGGGCAAGGCGTTATTCCAGAGGATTATCACCCTATTGCCGATTCCATTTCAGATAGCCAATTACGGGGTATGCTGCAAGACCTCAAGCTGCTAGTAGGTGGGTCAGTGGATACTCTGCCACGTCACAGTGATTTTCTCGATAGTTGCCGTAAAACGTGATTGAACACTGGGGATAAATATTCATAATTTACATACGTATTCATCATACGAAACTTCAAAACCTGTATATATTTCACACTCAACAATAAATAGGCGAAGCTGGATATGGTCGTTAGAAAAATAATAGCAGTACTCCTTGTTGTATTTTTGGGAGCATGCTCCGATCATGATGATAGGCTAATATTTTCATCACCGGATAAAAAAATTAGTTTTTCGCTAAAAGCTGACGAACTAGGCCACATTAATTATTCAGCGTTTAGCTCTGGCGTCGCCGTTATTGAAGATTCTCGATTGGGATTCAGTTTCGCTAATGTGCCTGACTTTTCTGATGGGATTTCAATTCGCGTTAGAGATGCAAGCTCTTATGACGAAACTTGGGAGCAGTATTGGGGCGAAAGAAAATTTATCAGAAACAATTATAACGAAGAGCTCTTTGAGCTTAGTGATGGCAAGCGAACGCTAGGTTTGCGGGTACGTATTTTTAATGATGGTATTGGATTTCGTTATGAATTTGATGAAAATTTTAGCGTTGGTGAGCTGCTAATAACTGATGAAATAACGCAGTTTAATATAGCTGATAAGAACGCACAGTCCTTCTGGATTGAAGCCTATCAGAAAGATCGATACGAGACTCAATACAATGAAACGGCTGTTGCAGACATTACTGTTGCGCATACACCTGCCACTTTTAAAAATGTTAAAGGTCAGTATCTGACTATTCATGAAGCTGCATTGGTCGATTACTCCAGCATGGTCCTGCGAGGATCTGATGGTGCAGGACTAAATGCAGAGCTAGTCGCTGCCTATGACGGTATAAGAGTGCGAAGAACTGGGCCGTTTACGACTCCCTGGAGAACCCTGCAGATTGCTGATAGTGCGACCGAATTACTGTCGTCCAATTTAATCCTTAATCTCAATGAGCCTAGTAAAATTGGAGATGTCTCTTGGATAAAGCCGGGCATTTATATGGGTATTTGGTGGGGAATGCATTTAGGTGAAAACAGCTGGAGCACTGGCCCGAAATTGGGTGCGACAACTGCTGAGGCAAAGCGATATATCGATTTTATCTCTGAAAATGGATTAGATGGATTTCTGGTTGAAGGTTGGAATTATGGTTGGGATGGCAATTGGATCGACAACGCTAATGCCTTTGACTTTACTCGGTCAAATGAGTTTTTCGATGTTGAAGCTGTTGCTAGTTATGCGAAAGAAAAAAACGTCAACTTGATACTTCACAATGAAACTTCTGGCGGGATTCAAAATTATGAGAGCCAGATGGAGGCGGCCTACAATTTCTACCAGAAACTGGGCGTACATTATTTAAAAACCGGTTATGTCGGATTTTTAAATGGTTATGCACGTGATTTAAGCGAGGGAAAGGAGACTGGATGGCGTGCAGCTTACGAATGGAATCATGGTCAATTTATGGTTAAGCACTACCAAAAATCTATTGTTGAGGCAGCTAAAAGGAAGATTGCTATCAATATGCATGAGCCTATAAAGCCAACCGGCTTGCGGAGAACTTACCCAAACTTTATGACCCGGGAAGGTGTGCGTGGGCAGGAATACAATGCATGGTCGGAGGGAAACCAGCCATCCCATACCGTGATTTTACCTTTTACGCGTATGATGGCTGGACCGCTTGATTTTACGGCTGGCGTATTTGATGTCCTGTTTAAGGGTGAGGATAGTGGAGAGAGAATTAGAACAACGATTGCCAAGCAATTGGCGTTGATGGTGGTACTCTACA
>Ga0066381_10000006_pt1 | contig 34432 bp, 34 predicted proteins | sample Knorr_S23_td_AAI_FD_70949 | JGI IMG/M metagenome (GOLD analysis project Ga0066381, IMG submission 70949) | Marine microbial communities from Southern Atlantic Ocean transect - Knorr_S23_td_AAIW_ad_876m_LV_B | ecosystem: Environmental > Aquatic > Marine > Oceanic | place: Southern Atlantic ocean... | reverse complement strand
GATTCACTTAAGGGAAAATTTTTAACGTCGATAACTGCTCCAACATCTGAAGCCATAAGGATATGGGAAAGATCCTGCTCGAGCCCATCAGAAATATCAATGCAGGAACTTGCAACACCTTTAAGTCCCATACCAAGCTCCAATCTAGGGGTTGGTCGGTTAAGTTTAAGTAGCTCTCCTTTACTCGGCACTAGGCCATCTCTGAGCTTCTTTAAGCATAACGCCGCATCGCCGATAGTACCAGAGACGTAGACCCCATCCCCAGTACCTGCACCTGACCTGAGTAATGCTCTTGAGGTTTCAACCACACCCATCATTGTAATTGTAATATTTAGGGGACCCTTTGTCGTATCACCACCAATCAAACTGATTTTATGGTACTCAGATAACTGCCTAAGCGATTTTGAAAATTCTTCTATCCAGTCGTGATTAATTTTGGGTAAAGTGAGTGCGAGTGTGAAATACTTTGCAGATGCGCCCATCGCTGCAATATCACTCAAGTTAACCACTAAGGATTTATAAGCAATATCACTTGGCAAGGCATCTTTAAAGAAGTGAACACTCTCAGAAAGGGTATCCGTAGTGGTTACCAATTGTTGTCCATCCTTAAGACTAAATAAGGCCGCATCATCGCCGATACCGAGTGCAATACTTGGGTCCTTTATTGACCAATTAAAGTAGCCTTGGATTAATTCAAATTCATTCATATGTATTATTCACTTAACCCTTTGAGATGGGCCTTGATGCACTCAGAAAGGGCTAACAAGTCATAACCACCCTCAAGGAAAGAGATTACTCTACCATTACAATGCCGTTTTGCAATTTCTACTATACTTTTTGTTAATGAATAGTAGTCTTCAGATTCTAAATTAATGTTTGCCAAAGGATCCCTTTTATGGGCATCAAATCCAGCAGAAATAAGGATTATTTCGGGTTTAAATTTATCAACGTTTTTTAATATCTTGTTACTGAATATTTCCAAAAAATCCTCAGAATTTGTCCCCGAAGAAATCGGCGCATTAAATATATTACCAACTCCCGTTTCACTCTCTAAGCCCGTTCCTGGAAATAAGGGGTGCTCATGGATTGATCCATAAAAGACACTGTCATCAGCATAAAAAATTTCTTGAGTGCCGTTACCGTGATGAACATCAAAGTCAATAATAGCTATCTTTTTAAGGTTAAATCGATTTTGCAAATATCTAGCTGTAACCGCCACATTATTAACAAAACAAAAGCCGTTTGCTCTAGTCGTTTCAGCGTGATGGCCTGGAGGACGAACTGCACAAAAAAGCCTTTTTTTACTTCCACCTATTAGGTCATTTGCTGACGCAATACCAGCCCCACAAGCCCTTAATATTGCATCCTTGCTGTTGACACATAGTAGTGTATCAGCGTAAGGCTCCTTTTCAACACCAACAAGCCCTAAATCAGGAATCATTGAAAATAAATCATCTAGAAAGTACTGCGGATGAACAAGATTAATGTCATCAAAATCAGCCAGAGGAGCCTCTTTGATTTCTATTAAAAGTTCGTCAATTTCTTCTATAGATGAAAGGATACTTTCTAAGCGCTCTTTCCTTTCAGGGTGATTAAGGCCATTATCTTTGGAAAGACAATCGCTGTGGGAATAAACAGTTAATTTTTCCATTCAAATCACTTGTTTTATATACTAACCCTCAAGAGTTTCATTGTAATTTGTTTAAAAGAACCGAACGGAATCTTTAAAATTACATGTATGCGTTCTCTTTATAAGAGTGATCAGTAGCGTCTAGTACGGCAACTATTTCAGGGTAGAGTTCTTTAAGTTGCTTCTCTACTCCATCTTTTAGTGTCAGATTTACAGAGCTACAACCTTGACAACCACCCCCAAAATTTAGAACTACTTCATTTTTTGGAGTAATTTCTACTAGATCAACAAAGCCTCCATGAGAAGCCAAGCTAGGGTTAACTTCAGTAACGATAGTAAATAAAATTTTCTCTTCAAGTGGCGCATCGTCTTTAGGCGCCTCACCTTTAGCATTAGGTGCAGTGATGGTTAATTTTTTATTGGTACCATCAATTTTTAGTGCTACATGAGAATCCCTTAAGTATTCATTATTGCTTTCATCAATGAAGGAGCTAAAACCAACAAATGGAAACTCATTGTAGCTTTCAGGAAGTTCACTCTTGATACAAAAATTAAATGTCACTGTTGCAACCGGTGTTCCAGCTTTTTCAACGTCCACCTTTAAACCTAGATCTTTCTCATCCTGCTGCTCAAAGAGATCAGCGACATAAATCTCTGCTTCTTCTGTAATACTAAACATTTGAACTCCTAAATAAAATATTATCGATTAGTCGAGTTTCACCTAACCTAATAGCAGATATTATAATAATTTCTTCGGTGTTAGTCTTGATTTGTGTAAGGTTATTTGCATCTAGCACTTCAACATACTCTACCTCAAACAGATCACTTAACGAGGAGAGTGCTTGCTGCCTAGTCAATTCGATAGCTACTCCTGCCTCTATTGCTTTTTTTGCTTTAACGAGTTGACGGTAGAAAAGTGATGCATTAACCCTTTCATCTTCACTCAAATATTTGTTTCTAGTACTCATCGCTAATCCATCATCTTCTCTAATGGTGGGGACTGATTCTACAATTATGTCCAAATCTTTGCTTTTCACTAAAGATTTAATGATTAGTAGCTGCTGGTAATCTTTTTGCCCAAAAACTGAGTAATTGGGTTTAACAATATCAAGTAGTCGATTTACAACCTGAGCAACTCCATTAAAATGAGATGGCCTTGAAATGCCACACAGTATTTGACCCAACTTACCAACGTCATAATCGCTTGACATTCCTTCAGGATAAATTTCAGAATTCAAAGGAATAAAGAGGGCATCTATTCTTTTTGACTTTATAAATGCCTTGTCCTGAGCAAGAGTTTTAGGGTAGGTTTCAAAGTCTTCATTTGCTGAAAACTGAGTAGGGTTAACATAGATACTTACAACCACCACATCGGACAACTCTTTTGCCCTATCAATTAAGCGCGCGTGTCCATCATGAAGGCCTCCCATTGTAGGCACAAGGGTAATTTTTTGACTATCTTTACGACAACTATCTAGAAATTTCTGAAGGGAGGCAACATGTTCAAATATTTGCATCAATAACTCTCGCTTTCTGAAGGAAAAGTTCCCGCCTTGACCTCCCTGACAAAGGCGCTCACTGCTAAAGAGATTGAGTCCTCAGAACTCATAAAATTTCGAACAAATCGTGGCTGCCTTCCTGATGTAATTCCGAGCATATCATAGCTAACTAGAACCTGACCATCGCAGCCATTTCCTGCTCCAATTCCAATTGTAGGAATTCCAATTTTAGAGCTCACATTTTTGGCTAAATCACTTGGAACGCATTCTAATACAAGTACGCTTATTCCGAGAGATTCAAGCAATATTGCGTCACTCATAATTAACTCAGACGAACCTTTATCTCTACCTTGAATTTTATAGTCACTAGAATCAATAACCAGTTGAGGTTGTAAACCTAAATGACCACAAACATTAATATCATTAGAAACTAAAACTCGAAAAATCTCTTCATGCTCTTGTCCGCCTTCAATTTTAACCATATCTGCACCAACACTTACCAGTTGCTTAGCGTTCGTTAAAGCGAGCTCAGTATTTTCATAGCTCTCAAAAGGCATATCAGCGATAACTAGAGCGCTTTGACAAGCCTTTGACACAATTGATGTGTGATATAGCATGTCTTTCATTGTGACTGAGCGAGTATTTAAACCCCCTTGTATTACCATTCCAAGCGAGTCGCCTATTAACACAATATCAACTCCAGCACTATCAATTAGTCCTGCAATTGATGCATCATATGCAGTCAGGCAGGTAATCTTTTCGCCGCTCTCTTTAAATAAACTTAGTTCTGAATGTTTCATAGTTTCTTAACATCTTTTAAATCAATTCTATCCAAAAGCTCCTTTAGTGAACCTAATAAAGGCACCTCTAATCCTGCCTCAATTTCAAACAAGGGCACTAATACAAAAGATCGATTTATTATTTCTGGGTGAGGTATAGTCAACCTTTGAGTTGACAAAACCTGATCGCCATAAAGCAGTATATCCAAATCAATTGTCCTTGAACCCCATTTTACTTCTCTAACCCTATGCTGGTCACTTTCTATTTGTTGGCAAACATCTAGCAAATCAAGTGCACTTAAATCAGTTTTAATTTTACACACTGCGTTGAGATATTTTGGTCCAGGCATATCGAGAAGTGGTTTAGACTCATAAAAACTTGACACTGAAGTCAGTTTAGTTTTGTTGGCTTCGCGAATAGCATCTAGCGCTTTTTCTATTTGTCGTCTCGGATCCTCTAAGTTAGACCCTAAACCAATATAAGCTAACAATGAATTATAGTTCCTATATGTTCACCCTGATAAATCCTCAACAAAACATTCTCTTCCCTTCCCCAAGCAATACTTGTAGAGGTTTTTGAATTTGCGGCTTGCTTTGCAGCCATGACCTTTGAGTACATACCACCAGAACCTAAAGAGCCGCCCGTCTTACCTGCAACTCGCTCTAATTTTTCATCATCAAAGTGGATTTTTTCAATCAAATTTGCTGAAGTGTTGTTGCGCGGATCATCATCAAAGACACCTTTTTGATCTGTTAGAATTATTAGTTTTTCAGCCCCAAGGAGGTTTGCAACAAGCGCTGCTAGGGTGTCATTGTCACCAAACTTAATCTCTTCTGTTGCGACTGTATCATTCTCATTTATAACTGGGATAGTTCCTAATTCTAATAAATTGTTTAAGGTTGCAGAAATATTTTCAAAGCGTTGGGTATTGGTTAAATTGTCTTGAGTCAAAAGAATCTGAGCGGTATGAACGTTATGCTTTGCAAATAGATATTCATAAGCCTGAACCAATCCCATTTGTCCAACTGCTGCGGCTGCCTGTAGCTTATGAACGTCACTTGGCTTATCCTTCCAGCCAAGACGTTTCATACCTTCTACAATTGATCCACTAGAGACTATAACAATATCAACATTTTGAGACTGAATATGAACAATTTGCTGAACCCATCTAGAGATCAAATCCTTATCAATTCCTTTGCCATTATTAGTTAATAACGCGGAACCAATCTTTACAACCCAACATTTATTCTTCATTGTCTTCTTGCTCAATTAATTCATATAAACCAAAAACTAGGGATTTACACCCCATACCATTTAATGCTGATATGTTAAACGAGTTGCCTTTGTATTTAACTTTTTTGAGAAATTGTTTTATTACTTTATCTCGATTATTCTCTTCAATGAGATCAATCTTATTAATTGCAACTATACGAGGTTTTTCAAAAAGTTCATCATTAAACTTTCTTAGCTCGGACTCAATGGTTAAATAGTTGCTTACAGGGTCTGATCCATCGGCTGGCAAAATGTCAACAACATGAAGAAGTACTCTTGCTCTTGAAAGGTGCTTCAGAAACTCAAAGCCTAAACCAACACCTTCACTGGCTTTTTCTAATAATCCAGGAATATCAGCCATAACAAAGTGGTTATTTCCTGCTTTTACAACTCCTAAGTTTGGATGAAGAGTAGTAAATGGATAGTCAGCTACCTTTGGTCTTGCCCCAGAAATCTGCCTAATAAGGCTAGATTTTCCTGCATTAGGCATACCCAAAAGTCCCACATCAGCCATTACATTTAGCTCTAAGGCAACCTCTCTAACCTCACCAGGGGTTCCGGGAGAAGTTTGTCTAGGGGCCCGGTTGATAGAAGATTTAAATCTTGCGTTCCCTAGACCATGAAAACCACCCTTTGCAACCAAAAGATTTTGTTCATGAACAGTGATTTCGCCAATCACCTCATCTGTTGCTAGGTCAACGATCTTGGTACCAAGTGGAACCTCTACAAAGAGATCATCAGAAGACTTTCCTCTCCTATCTTTTCCCATTCCTGGCTGTCCATTTTTAGCTCTATATAAACGGTTATAACGAAACTCACTTAAAGTATTAAGTCCTTCCTGGCCACGAAAAAAAACACTACCACCATCTCCACCGTCACCACCGTCTGGCCCACCGTCTGGAATATATTTTTCACGACGGAAGCTTAAACATCCTGCACCGCCCTTTCCAGCTTCTACTACAACGCTTGCCGAATCTACAAATTTCATAATTTCAATAGTCGATAATTCATAACATTTAATAACAATATTAAGTAACCACCTGAGACCCAAATGACTCTCCAATGTAAAACAAAATAGATGTCATAAAAGTTTAATGATAAAGCTATAATACTAGGCAATTATTATACCTTTTTTCCTTACTCAGCACCCTGCACAAGCAATACAAACTAAAACAATTGAAAATAACTATTAATAACAAAAAGATGGGCCTTTAAAAGCATTAGATGAACCGATTTATTTACACACTACTACTCTATGTAAGCATCGAAATTGCAGTTCTTAAAATAATAACGAAAGAGCGAAAAAAGTCTCTCTGGAAAACTAAACTTAAAAATCAACTAGGCTTTGTTACTAAAACCACAGGTAAAGTGATCTGGATTCATTGCGTTTCGGTAGGTGAATTTAATGCAGCTAGGCCTTTGATTGATCAACTTTTTAAAGATTTCTCTGATCACAAATTGGTAATTACTACAACCACTATTACTGGTGCAGAAGCAGTAAAAAGGTATTACCAGGAAAGAGTAACACACCATTTCTTCCCTTTTGATGAACCATTAATTTTAGAGTCTTTTATCAAAAAAATTAATCCCCTTGCTTGTATTTTGCTAGAAACAGAGATTTGGCCCAACCTCGCTCATAAGCTCAATAAAAAAAGGATTCCTATATTACTTGTTAATGCCCGTCTTTCTGAACGTTCTTTCAAAAAATATCAAAAATTTTCATCAAATCTAATTCGTAAAACAATCAATAAATTAACCTTAATAGCAACTCAAAATAACCAATCAAGTGAACGCTTCTTGTTACTTGGAGCTCAACAAGACAAAGTTATTACAACTGGAAATCTAAAGTTTGATAGCAATGAACTATCTAGCTCTGAGATCACGAAATCTTTACAAAATATAGTCGGAGAAAGGAAGGTTGTGGTTTTTGCAAGCACTCGAGATGGGGAAGAAAAGCAAATTATTCAAAGCTACCTAAAGCTAAAACATAAACTTCAAGCCATTATGCTAATTATTCCAAGACACCCTGAAAGGTTTGATAAGGTCTTTAATCTAGTTAATGATAATAAACTCAATGTAAAAAGAAGATCTGATGAACTTAAGTGTGATGATATGACTGAGTTCTTAATAGGTGACAGTATGGGTGAAATGATGTCTTATTACAGCATCTGTGATATTGCATTTATTGGAGGAAGCCTTTCAAATACTGGCGGTCAAAATATGCTTGAAGCAGCAGCTTCATCAAAACCAATCGTTTATGGTCCAAGTGTTTTTAACTTTGAGGAGGTTTCTAAGATGCTTTTAGAAAGTAACTCAGCACTTCAGGTTAATAACGCCGATGAACTATTGCAGTCCGTTTCTGATCTGCTTTCAGATGATGAAAAAAGAGAGAAACTAGGACTCAACGCAAAAGCATGCTTCGAAAGTCATCGCGGCGCAGTAACAAGGTTAATGAACTTAATAAAGCCCTATATTAAAACTTAAATGTAATAAAAAACTTTTAAGCGCCTTCCTTTAAATAGATTTCACTATCGTTACTTAAGAACTCTTCAGATTTTTTATCCATCTCAATTTGTATCTCTTGAATTTTTTTAATTTCTTCACTATTCAAACCTTTAATATCTTGAGAGATTTTCATTGAGCAGAACTTGGGTCCGCACATAGAACAAAAATGTGCAGTTTTAGCGGCCTGCTTTGGCAACGTCTCATCATGAAAACTTCTAGCAGTATCAGGGTCTAATGCCAGATTAAACTGATCCTCCCACCTAAACTCAAATCGTGCCTTAGAAAGAGCGTTGTCGCGTACCTGAGCTCCAGGGTGTCCTTTTGCTAAATCTGCGGCATGCGCAGCAATCTTATAGGTAATTATTCCTGTCTTAACATCATCTTGATTAGGCAGACCTAAGTGCTCTTTAGGAGTCACATAGCAAAGCATCGCGCAGCCATACCAGCCTATCTGGGCTGCTCCTATAGCTGAGGTGATGTGGTCATAACCTGGCGCTATATCTGTTGTCAGAGGACCTAATGTGTAAAAAGGTGCCTCTCCACACTCCTTTAATTGCTTTTCCATGTTATCTTTAATCATATGCATTGGCACATGTCCGGGACCCTCAATGAATGTTTGAACGTCATGTTTCCACGCAATTTTTGTTAGCTCACCCAATGTTTCTAACTCGCCAAACTGGGCGGCATCATTAGCATCAGCTATACAGCCTGGTCTTAGGCCATCGCCTAATGAAAAAGTTACGTCGTAAGCCTTCATGATTTCACAAATATCTTCAAAGTGGGTATAAATAAAGCTTTCTGTATGATGAGCAAGGCACCATTTAGCCATAATTGAGCCGCCACGAGAAACGATTCCAGTAACTCTTTCCATAGTCAAGGGAACATACTTAAGTCTAACGCCAGCGTGTATTGTAAAGTAGTCAACTCCTTGTTCGGCTTGCTCAATTAAGGTATCCCTAAACACTTCCCAAGTTAAATCTTCTGCGACACCCTTAACCTTTTCAAGTGCCTGATAGATAGGTACAGTTCCTACTGGTACGGGCGAATTACGAATAATCCATTCACGAGTTTCATGAATGTTTTTCCCCGTTGAAAGGTCCATGATTGTGTCAGCTCCCCAGCGAACTCCCCAAACCATCTTTCCAACCTCTTCATCAATCGATGAACCTAGTGCAGAATTACCAATATTACCATTAATCTTAACTAAAAAGTTTCTGCCAACAATCATCGGTTCTGTCTCAGGATGGTTGATATTATTAGGAATAATAGCGCGCCCTCGAGCTACTTCATCTCTTACAAATTCAGGAGTTATTAATTTTGGTGTAGAAGCACCAAAATTTTCACCTTCGTGCTGTCCAATTTGATCTTGATATTCTTGCCAAAGACAGTTCTCTCTAATAGCAATAAATTCCATTTCAGGAGTAATAATACCCATTCTTGCATAATGCATTTGAGTAACATTTTTTCCTTTTTTTGCTCTTCTTGGAGCTCTAAGATGCTCAAATCTTAACTCGTCAAGCTGCTTATTATGAAGTCGCTCACTAGAAAAACTTGAACTCACACCATCAAGCACTTCTGTATCACCTCGCTCTTCTATCCAGTTAGAGCGAAGAGAGTCAATGCCATCTCTATAGCTAATTGATTTGGTAGGATCTGTATAGGGACCTGAGGTGTCGTAGACGTGAATTGGGTCATTTTTTTCAGCTAAGTCACCAATCGTATCGGTAAGCTCAATTTGCCTCATTGGGACCATTATGTCATCACGAGAACCCTTGGCGAATACTTTAGTTGAATTAGGAAAAGGCTTGACAAATGACTCATTAATGCTTGATAGACTGGTAAGTGTTTCGGATGATTGCTTCATTATTGTATAATTTAGTTAATGTTACTTTAAAAGTAGAAATGTCCATTTTAACTCATAGACCAAGAAGAATGAGGAAACACGAATTTAATCGTTCACTCGTTCGTGAAAACTCTCTAAGTGCTAGCGATCTTATCTATCCTCTCTTTATTGTAGAGGGTAAAAACAAAAAGGAAAAGATCGACTCAATGCCAGGAATTGAAAGGTTGAGTATCGATCAATTACTTATCGAAGCCAAAGAAATTGTCAATTTAAAAATTCCAGCGATCGCCTTATTTCCTGTTATTTCTTCCGAAAAAAAATCGCTTGAAGCAGAAGAATCTTACAATTCTGATGGCCTTATTCAGAGAGCTGTCAGAGAACTCAAAAGAAGTTTTCCAGAGCTGGCAGTTATTACCGATGTTGCTCTTGACCCGTTCACCAGCCATGGACAGGACGGACTTATAGATAACAACGGTTATGTAATGAATGATGAAACGGTTGAAGTTCTCATCAAGCAAGCAATATCACACGCTCAAGCAGGTGCTGACATTGTAGCTCCATCTGACATGATGGATGGAAGAATTGGCGCTATTCGACAAGCACTAGAGGAGCACGGTCTTATTCACACAAATATCCTTGCTTACTCTGCCAAGTATGCCTCTTCATTTTATGGTCCCTTTCGCGATGCTGTTGGCTCTTCAGGAAGCCTTGGTAAGGCTGATAAAAAAACTTATCAAATGGATCCTGGAAACTCGAACGAGGCACTTCGTGAAGTTGAACTTGATATTGCAGAAGGCGCTGACATGGTTATGATAAAACCTGGACTCCCCTACCTTGATATTGTATCCAATGTAAAACAAACTTTTGGCGTTCCAACTTTCGCTTATCATGTAAGTGGAGAGTATGCAATGCTAAAAGCGGCCAGTCAAAATAAATGGATTGATGAAAAATTAACTGTCCTTGAAACTCTACTTTGCTTCAAAAGAGCAGGGGCAGACGCCATATTGACATACTATGCTAAAGATGCTGCTAAATGGATTCAAGGTTGATAATAAATCTTAATTATTAAAAATCTACTATATACTCAGGCTTAATGAATAGAAGATAAAAAATGAACCAAAGAATAGCCTTTTATTTACTTTCAATAATTGTAATATTTTTTATTGGTTACTCCTATTCACAATTCAACACAAAACCTGCAGATCCAGTAATTATCACTATCGGCAATAGTGCTGAGGTTGAACAATACAAGTCTCACCTCTTAAATCTTCAGTTACAGCTTGATGAGCTTGATGGTCAACTTGTAACTTCGCTAGATGAACTAAATACAACAAAGCAAAAACTAATCCTTTCTACAAGCAAAGTACAGGTAATTGAAAACGAATTAAGATCAAGCCAGGAAAGTTATAATCTTCTTGAATCAACTTTAAAAGAAAGTAATTCTAAACTTATAGAGCTTGAGAACACTTTAAAAAAGACAAAAGATACTTTATCAAATTCTGAAATGGATCTAGAGTTAACTTTATTTGAGCTTGAACTTGCAAATGAGCATTTACAAGCCCAATAGTTATATTTGATATAAATGCAGGGATAAAGTGATAAAATCAACTTTAGATTCAATACTATTGTAGCAAATAAATAATGGAGTAAAAAATGATGCCTTCGCCGACTGAACTGATTATTATCCTAGCAATTGTATTACTTATTTTTGGTGGTAAACGTCTCAAAAATATTGGTAGTGACCTTGGTGGAGCTATTAAAGGCTTCAAGTCAACTATGAAAGAAACTGAAAAAAAAGAAGATGTCATTGAAGGTGAAATTAAAGCTTCTGATGATAACTCTGAAAATAAATAAAAAAGATCTATCTTATTCTTGTTTATAAATACTTTTACTTTTAATAGACTTTTATTGTAATTCAATAAGACTCATTTCTTCTATCAACTTAATATTAATAAGAACACTAAACTATGTTTGATTTTGGCTTTTGGGAATTTGGCTTAATTGCTGTTATTGCACTCATCGTTGTAGGTCCTGAAAAAATGCCAGCACTTGCTAGAAAAGCGGGTCTCTATGCAGGAAAACTAAAAGCCTTTACAACTAAAATTAAAAATGAAATCAATGATGAGTTCGAAACTGAGAAACTTAAAGAGGCAGTTTCTTTCTCAGAAGAGAGTTCATCAATCTCACAGTCTCTTTCAGAAGTTGGTGGTATCAGTGATATCATAAAACAAGAAGGTGACAAAGTTATTAATTCCTTAAAAGATGAAAAATAAAATGCCTATTGTTCAACACCTAGTTGAGCTTAGAAGTACACTCTTAAGATCAATTATTGCAATTGCGTTACTTTTTGCCGCTCTTTTCCCATTTTCTGAAGATATATATAGCTTTATAGCAGCACCTATTTTAGCTGTCATACCAGGCTCAAATTTAATTGCTATTGGTGTTATTTCTCCTTTTTTAACGCCACTTAAAATGTCACTAATACTTGCTATTTATTTAGCTCTACCTTATTTACTTTTCAAAATATGGCAGTTCACCGCTCCAGCACTCTATCAGCATGAAAAAAAATTAGTACTGCCTTTAGTAATATCCTCAACTGTTTTGTTTTATGCAGGACTATTCTTTGCTTTCTATATTGTTTTCCCAGTGATATTTAATTTTCTATCTTCTGTTGGTCCAACTTCAGTAGAGTTTGCTCCAGATATACAGTACTATCTAGATTTTATTTTGAAGGTTTCTTTTGCATTTGGAGTTGCATTTGAGGTTCCTGTTGCTACAATTTTGCTAATCATGTTTAACGTAACAACAGTTGGTCAACTCAAGAAAAACCGTCCCTACATTATCATAGGAGCTTTTGTTATTGGCATGCTCTTAACACCACCTGATGTAATCTCTCAAATACTTATAGCAATACCTATTTGGCTTTTATTTGAAGCAGGGTTAATGTTTGCCCCCATGTTTAAAGTTAGGAAAAATGATAAGAATTTGAAAGATGATCAATCAACAACAAACACTAATGACTGGAGTGATGAAGCACATAACACTATGATGGATAAAATTGAATCTGAAATGAATAAAAAAAATGGCCCAGATAAATAAAAGACTAGTTATTAACTATGTAGTAACAGGCTTAGCATAAAGAACTATTATATTTCCAATAATAATTAAAGCAACGCCAACTAAACCGGTCCAACTCCACTGATAGTTTTCAAATAAAGTTGAGAGAAATAATGCAATCGTTGGGGTAAAAATATTAACATATGAAGCCTTATCAGCGCCAATATTTCCTACAAGCTTAAGATAAACACCAAAACCAATTACAGAGGCTACTAGCGATAGATAAATGAGAGATATAACATAGCTATAACTTGTACTAAAACTGAAACTAATATCACTAACAGAAACATAAGTAACAATGATAAGAGAACCGTACAGCATACTAAATGCATTACTTTGTACTAGAGGCATTTTTCGAGCTTGCATTTGACCAGATAGTAACATACCTATTGAGGCAAAGAAAGTTGCAAGAAGCATCCAAAGAAAGCCTTTTACAATTCCTGATTCTAGAGACCAATCAGTATTACTAATCTCATTTGAAAATATAATTGACAACCCTAAAATCCCAACTATTGCGCCAAACAATATGGGCAGTCTAATGGGTTTTTTAAAAAAAATAAAACCATTAAAAACAGTAAACAAAGTAAGAGTTGAGAAAATAAGACAAACTAAACCTGATGCTAAGTAAAAAGTTCCAAAGTAAGCGCAAATATAGTTAACACAAAATAGAAAAAATCCTAATAAAAGCCAGCTGGAATGTGCTCGCCAAGAAAAAGAAAGTTTAAGGCCTCGTGCATAGCACCAAATAAAAAGCATAAACGATGCAAGCAAAAAACGCCAAGCTATTGAAACCTGAGGCGCAACATCACCCAACTGAAAACTAATAGCGAACCATGACGACCCCCAGGCAAGTAATACTATGAAATAAAGTATCGCATTCATGGTTACTAGCTATATTTATTGGCCTATGAGATTGTAATTATTTAACTCTGTTGGAAATTAGATCATCAACAACGCCCGGCTCAGCTAGAGTTGAAGTATCTCCCAAATTAGAATAATCATTCTCAGCTATTTTTCTTAGAATACGTCTCATAATTTTTCCAGACCTTGTTTTTGGAAGGCCCTGTGCAAATTGAATTTTATCAACCGTTGCAATTGGCCCAATCTCTTTTCTAACAAGAGCCACGAGGTCTTTTTTAAGCTCACCTGTACCATCAGCTCCAGCCATAAGAGATACATAAGCATAAATACCTTGTCCTTTTATATCGTGAGGTATACCAACAACTGCAGCTTCACTGACATTTCTATGAAGGACTAGGGCAGATTCAATTTCTGCTGTTCCAAGACGATGTCCAGATATGTTTAAAACATCATCGACTCTTCCAGTGATCCAGTAATAGCCATCAGAGTCGCGCTTAACACCATCACCTGCAAAATACTTCCCTGGATAGGTTGTAAAATAAGCATCCATAAATCGCTCATGGTTGTTATATAAAGTCCTCATTTGACCCGGCCAAGAGCGAGCGAGCACAAGTACTCCTGAAGCCTCGCCTTCTAATACTTCACCACTTTCACTTAAGACTTGTGGCTCAACTCCAAAAAATGGCTTAGTTGCCGAACCAGGCTTTAAAGGAGTTGCAAAAGGCATCGGTGTAATCATATGTCCACCTGTTTCGGTTTGCCACCATGTATCAACAACTGGACACTTTTTTTCACCTATAACGTTGTAATACCATTCCCATGCTTCAGGATTTATAGGTTCTCCGACAGTACCTAAAATCTTTAAACTAGATCTAGAGGTCTTTTGAACAAGTTCATTTCCTGCACCCATTAAAGCTCTAATTGCTGTTGGAGCAGTATAAAAAATATTAACCTGATGCTTATCAACAACCTGCCAAAACCTTGACGCATCTGGGTAAGTAGGAATTCCTTCAAACATTAAAGTTGTCCCACCATTTGCAAGTGGCCCATAGACAATATAGGAGTGGCCTGTAACCCAGCCGACATCTGCAGTACACCAATAGATATCACCCTCTTGATAGTCAAAAGTGTATCTATGAGTCATTGCCGCATAGAGCAAATAACCACCCGAAGTATGAAGAACTCCTTTTGGCTTTCCTGTTGAACCTGAGGTATAAAGAATAAATAAAGGATTTTCAGCGTCAAACATTTCACACGGAAAATTATCTGATGCATCTTCTACTAGATTGTGATACCAAACATCTCTCTCATTCCAACTTACCTCTCCACCAGTTCTTTTAACAACTACAATAAAATCAACACAATCGCAATCTTTTGTAGCTACATCTACATTAGCTTTTAATGGGACAGATTTACCGCCACGAACTCCCTCGTCAGCAGTAACGACTAATTTACACTCACTATCAAGAATTCTATCTCTGAGTGCATCAGGTGAAAACCCACCAAAAACAACTGAATGAATTGCTCCAAGCCTTGCACATGCAAGCATAGCAATAGTTGCCTCAACAATCATAGGCATATACAAACAAATACGGTCGCCCTTTACAACCCCCAAATCTTTCATACCATTTGCAAATTTGCAAACCCTCTTATGAAGCTCTTTATAGGTTATTGACTCACTAGAATTTGGATCATCACCCTCCCAAATAATTGCCACTTGGTCAGCACGCTTAGGTAAGTGGCGATCTAGACAATTGTATGAAACGTTTAAAGTTGCGCCTTCAAACCAAGCAATCTTACCTTTTGAAAAATCAACGTCAGAAACTTTGTCCCATTTTCTACCCCAATCAAGAAAAGTCTCGGCTTTCTCTGCCCAAAATTCATCCGGATTATTTATTGAATGCTCATACATAGACTGATAAGTCTCAGCATTAATTAATGGCTCTCTATCACTTTGCATGATTGGGTATGTCATGTCATTCCTCTTAATATTGATATAACAAAAAAACCATGTTACCAAAGTCATCAAAAGGAATTAAGAAAAAAATAAATTGAATCTTACAAAAAAAATGACGCAAATGCGTCATTTTCTATAAGCAAAAGAAAAAGTTTTACTCGTCCTCTTCCTTTATTGCCAGATCATCACTTTCTGCTTTAACATCAAGAGTTACTTCAGATAGCTCGGCCTCTACCTCACTCATCTTAGCTTCTTGGGTGAGTTTATCATGAGCATTAAGTTCTTCTTCCATTGCGTATTCTTCAGTCAAAATAGACGCATCAATTAGGTCAGCCTCTATCTCTCTCAAGGCTAATACCGTTGGCTTATCTTTCCCGACATCAAGGGTTGTTCTGTATCCTCCAGAATTTAACTGGTGCGCACGTTTTGCAGCAATCAAAACTAATTGAAATCTATTCTCTACTTTATCTAAACAATCTTCTACCGTTACTCTTGCCATAATCTTAATTAACCTTTATAAATCAGATGATAAAATGAATCAATTTTACGTTATTATGCCCAACATGGAAAGACTTATTGTGCTTGACACAGAGACAACTGGTATTAACCCTAAAGAAGGTCACCGTATTATTGAAGTTGGTGCCGTTCAAATTCTAAATAGAGAAATAACAAACACAGAGTTTCATAAATATATTCAGCCTAATAGAAATGTTGGTGAGTCCGTTAACATTCATGGAATAACAGATAAATTTTTGATTAATAAGCCTCAATTTAATCAATTATCTGAAGACCTTCTTTCTTTTATCGATGGCTCAACGTTAATAATTCATAACGCACCGTTTGATTTAGGCTTTCTTAATAACGAACTTAAAATGATTGGCATAAAGAAAAAAATTGAAGACTTATGTCCTGTAATTGATACATTAGAATTATCTAAAGAGCAGCGTCCTGGCACAATGCATAACCTTGATGCCTTATGTCGACGCTTCGGTATCGACACTAGTGCACGAACTAGACATGGAGCTCTCCTTGATGCTCAAATACTAGCCCAAGTCTATATTGCAATGACTGGTGGTCAATCAATTCTATTTAATGAAGAAACAAACACTAAGCCTCAGATGAGTGACCCATCTCTAGTTAAAAAAAATAGAGAGAATAAAGACAATATTAAGGTTATTTATGCAAATTCAGAAGAGGCAAAAGTACATAAAAACTATTTTAATAAATAATAAATAAAATTGATCGAATATGGTCTGAATTAGGGATTGACTAAGGAGTCTATCAAAGTATAATTACACATCTTTCGGAGTGTAGCGCAGTTTGGTAGCGCATCTGGTTTGGGACCAGGTGGTCGGGGGTTCAAATCCCTCCACTCCGACCAAAAATTTGTTAAAAGTGAAAGCCTAAACTTTATAAAAGCAAAGTTATTGCGCCCATAGCTCAGCTGGATAGAGCAACGGCCTTCTAAGCCGTAGGTCATACGTTCGAATCGTATTGGGCGCACCACTTTTTGATATTATGGCGGGAATAGCTCAGTTGGTAGAGCCCCGGATTGTGATTCCGGTTGTCGCGGGTTCGAGCCCCGTTTCTCGCCCCATTTCCTATTATGGATTAAAGATTCTAAATTTGTTATTTATAGTTTGTTTCCAAAATACCTTCAAGAAGCCTGCAAAATAAAGATTTTCCCATCAATCCAACCATTCCTCTCTTTCCTCAAGCTTACTTCTTGAGACTCAATTAGTTTAAATCTATCAGAAGCAGTCTTTAAAATATACTCATCTGAATGTGAATATCGTGCACTTTTTAATAAGGAGTAGCCATCGCCCATCTGGGATTCTACAGAGAAAATGAAAAAAGCATTTTTATTACTACAATCCCTTACTGTATTAAAAATTGATTTAACATCACCGATATAAATTAATACATCCAAAGCAATAAATAAGTCATATTTTTCTTGTGAAGAGTTCAGGGTATCTACAATATCTCCAACAATTAAACTGTCGTAGACATCTAGCTCCCTTGCTTTGGCTACCATATTTTCTGAGATATCAATGCCAGTGAGATTATTACTAACGTCTCTCAAGCCTTTACCGGATAAACCTGTTCCACACCCTAGATCAATTGCTTTTTCAAATTTAGATTTAGTGGTATGTAGTTTAAGAATTAAATCTTTAATAAGAAAAGGGAGCCTATATTGCAACCCTTCCACTAAAGAATCGTCAAATCTTTCTGCAAAATCATCAAATAGATTCTTAATATATTCTTTAGGTGGCTCCTTGCTTGTATATCCTATCAATGAATTAAGCATATGCTGTGGCACTGCGTAGTCTGGTTTAATAGCGAGTGCTTTTTCGTAGTTCTTAACCGCCATATCCACTTGCCCTAAGCTGGCATAACACCCGCCACTCATATTAAAGAGTAGTGCATCATTAGGATTGTCTTTTATTAAGGCTTCAAGGGTATCGATTGCATCTGGAATCTGGTCATTAGTAAAACAGTAAATAACAGAGAGAATTTTATTACTATGTGCCTCAGCATACTCTGGTTTAATAGCTATGACCTTCTTGTAGCTTCTAACTGCAGCATCCAGTTGACCAAGTCTCTGGAGTGTGAAACCGAGGTTGTAATGCGCCACAGCATAGTCTGGTTTAATAGAGATTGCCTTCTCATAGTAACTAATCGCAGTATCCAATTGGCCTAAGTTGGCAAACCTGTTACCTCTTATATTGTAGAGTTTATGCTTCATTAGGATAGTTTCTGTTGGTCTTAATTCTTTGAAAATTTTATTATTAATATGGAACAAGATTATAGTTCACTTATATCTTTTCTTGATTATTAGTTTGACAAGTAATGGGTCAAAAAAGCTTTTTATATATTTATAAAAAATAGTAGGATACCTTTCTTACTGCAACTTAATTAGCCACATTTTTTATTGTGGCTAATTAACAGATACTTGTGGGTATACTAAGTTGACTTCAAACAAACCTTCAGTATAAAACCATGAGCCCTTATAAGGTATTTAAACATCAAGAAAAGGGTTTTAAAGCAGTTAAATCTGGTTTTGCATGGTTAGCGCCTTTTAATCCTATTTGGCCTTTATATAGAGGCCTATGGTTGATATTCATTTCATATATTATTATTATTCTTGTTTTAGCTGGGATTGATTTTGAAATTTATGGATTTGAAGGCTACATAGATATTCCAAAGGCTAATAACCTTCAATTAATCTTTTTTATTATTCAAATTATTATTTTCTTAACTCCTGGTTTTAAAGGAAATGAATGGACTTCAAATAATTTACAAAAAAAAGGTTATGTATTTGATTGTTCAATAGAGGCTAAAAACAAAAATGAAGCAATTGCATTAGCTCATACTCAATACTCAGAGAGTAGTGAGTGAAAACTATGAATTTAATGAGTAAATTAGTGCAAAACCCTTAAGGCTAAGCAAGAGTAGTTTCAAAGCAAAGAGAGGGCTTGACTTATAACCTGAAGATTAGTTTTCCTATAAAAGAATTAAAAAACCCACAGAAATAACTTTGACTATGATGTATCTGTGGGTAAATATATAAAACTAAATAGAGTGGATTTAATCCCAGAATATTAATGTGTCTACAACAGCAGTTATAACATTCCCTGTTCCAGTAAGTATTGCTTTGGGTACAGCAACAATCTCTTGCGCACAGCCACTTGCCAACAAGGCCAAAAGAACTATAAAAAATAATTTTAACTTCATTACTATCTCTCCTTGTTAATAGAAACTCGATTATAAAGTAATTAAATTATTCTGACAAACAAATATTTCTATAAATACTTATTTAAAAAAATCTCAAATTAATTCACAACATAATTGTTATCACTATTTTGTTATAATCGTTCCAAATGTCTATTTATGGATTCAAAATGAATTACTTGATTAGAATAATAATTTTAACTTTAGGTGGCTTAATTTCGAATATTGCTATTTCAGAAACCTTGGCAATCGATGCTCAGGAAAGGGGTATTAATTCAACTTGTGCATCTTACTTAGGTCAAATTGAAGAATCTTATAGCTTGAATGGCTTAAATATAACTTTTGCTCACCCCAGCGACCCCTCTTTGTTGCCATCTCTTCACATTTCTACTAAAAATTATAACAATGGAAGCTCTACATTTTCAGCAACCTTATCTCCGGATGGAGATTATTGCTATCTTTCAACAGTCGTTGTAACTTCGGTTAATAATCAAAGTTGTGAAGAAATTACTTCGTTGAAAAAGGAAGAAATTCCATCACTCAATGATACAACCTATGCTGATGGTGCATTCACTATACTTACTCCTCCAGACAACAGCTACCAACTAATCCTTACTATTACTGGAGAGAATGGTTGCACGATGACAGAAACTCGTATGTTATGGCCTGGTAAATAATTTACTACTTCTAAATCCAATTTTTTGTCAAATTATTGATTAATTAATATTATAGAAAATTTATTTAATTCTTTCTATAATGTAATCTTAAAAAAATAATTAATAGGAAATAAATATGCAAAGAATATTTCTCTTCTTAGTAACCAACATCGCCATCATGGTTATCCTTAGCATTACATTAAGGATACTTGGTGTTGAAAGTCTTTTAGCGCAAAACGGTAGCGATTTAAATATTAATGCTTTAGTCATTTTTTCAGGCCTTTTTGGCTTTGGCGGAGCTTTTATATCGCTAGCTATTTCAAAATGGATGGCCAAAAGAATGACCGGTGCAAAAGTTATTGACCAACCTACTAATAACGTTGAAAAATGGCTCATTGAAACGGTTGAAAAGCAAGCTGGGATTGTAGGTATAAAAATGCCAGAAATTGCAATTTTTCCTTCACCTCAGATGAACGCTTTTGCTACTGGGGCAAGTAAAAATAATGCCTTAGTAGCTGTATCTCAAGGTTTACTTGATAATATGAATAAGGGCGAAGTGGAAGCAGTAGTAGGCCATGAAATGAGCCATGTAGCTAATGGTGATATGGTAACCCTCACACTTATCCAAGGAGTCGTTAACACCTTTGTTATTTTCTTCTCTAGAGTTATTGGACATGTTGTTGATAGAGTAATACTAAAGAATCAACGCGGCTATGGAATTGGATATTTTGTTACAACAATCTTTGCTCAAATTGTGCTCTCAATTCTAGCGAGTGTTGTAGTGATGTATTTTTCCAGAAAACGTGAATTTATTGCTGATACTGGTGGTGCTGATTTAGCAGGCCATGAAAACATGATAAATGCCCTTAAACGTCTGGCACAAAAAGAGCCTGAGGCTCTTCCTGAGCAGTTAGCAGCATTTGGAATTGGCGAAAAACCTAAAGCTGGTTGGCGTCAACTTTGGTCATCACACCCACCATTAGAACTGAGAATAAAAGCATTAGAAAAAAGAGCAAATAACTCTAAATAAGATTTTAATGTCTATATCCATTAAAAACTCAGAGCAAATTGAAAAGATGCGTATAGCTGGAAAGCTTGCAGCAAGCGTACTAGAAATGGTTGGTGTACATGTGAAAGTAGGTGTAACAACAGAAAGACTTGATCAAATCTGTCATGATTTTATAGTTAATAAACTTAAAGCAATACCCGCACCACTTAACTATAACGGGTTTCCTAAATCTATATGCACATCAGTTAATAATGTTGTTTGTCATGGTATTCCAGGAGAGAAAAAACTAAAAAAGGGGGACATTATTAACATTGATATAACTGTTATTAAAGACGGTTTTCATGGTGATACATCTAAAATGTTTATTGTCGGAAAACCAAGCGTTAAAGCTTCTCGAATTTGTAAAGTTACTCATGAATGCCTCATGCTTGGTATTCAACAAGTTAAGCCAGGTATTCACTTGGGTGAAATTGGTAAAGTAATTGGTGCTCATGCTCAAAATAAAAACTGTTCAGTTGTTCGGGATTATTGTGGCCATGGTATCGGATTAGGTTTTCATGAATTACCTCAAGTAATCCACTATGATGATGGAAAAGTTAATCGAAGTCCTATTTTAGAACCAGGAATGACATTTACAATTGAACCTATGATTAATTTAGGGGGTTATGAGGTTATTACCTCTAAGCTTGATGGGTGGACAGTAACCACCAAAGACCGTTCTCTTTCAGCACAATGGGAACACACAATCCTTGTAACTGAAAATGGTTATGAAATTTTAACACTTCGTGAAGAAGAAAAAATTTCTCAACATCAATAGATTAAGCCTTCGAGGTATAAATTGATTAATAAGCTTGTGCTAAAATAACACTTTTTCTAGACTAATATTTTGGTACTGTGAAGCGCTTAAGAAATTACTTCATATCCGGGCTTTTGTTTTGGATACCCTTAGCTTTAAGTGTCCTAGTTATCAAGTTCTTTTTAGAAGTTGTTAATAACTTTGTTCCTGCAAGATTCCTTCCTGAAACCTTATTGAATCTAGATACTTCAATTCCTGGATCAGGAATACTACTCGTCATAGTAGTTATTCTTCTTACTGGAGCATTGGTGACCAATATATTGGGTCGAAAGGTATTAGCGCTATGGGAGAGAGCTCTCAATAAAATTCCAGGCTTTAGAAGTATCTATAACGTCTTGAAAAAAGTTTCAACGACGGTCTTAAATGCCTCAAGTGACAGTTTCAGAAAGGCTTTTTTAGTACAATATCCAAGCAAAGGAATTTGGGTGATTGCATTTCAATCAGGCGACTACAAAGGTGAAGCCGAGTCTCTTATTGGTGAAGAAATTTTAAATCTTTTTGTTCCCACAACTCCTAACCCAACTTCAGGATTTTTTATTATGGTCTCAAAAAAAGACGTATTAGAACTTAATATGAGCGTTGAAGAGGCATTTAAATTAGTAATTTCTGCAGGCGTTGTAACCCCTGACACTGTAGACATAAAGGAAGACAAATGAGAACACATTTCTGTGGCGAATTAAACAAAAAAAATATTGATCAAGAGGTTACCCTCTGTGGCTGGGTTAATAGAAGACGAGACCATGGTGGTGTTATTTTCTTGGACTTAAGAGATAAAAAAGGTCTTGCACAAATCGTAATTAATCCTGAAACTAGCGATACTTTCAAATTAGCTGAAAGTGTTAGAAATGAATTTGTTCTTAAAATTACTGGTAATGTAATTTCTAGAGCCAGTGAAATGATTAATAAAAAAATCCCTACTGGAGAGATTGAGGTTCTTGCAAGTGAAATCAAAATCTTAAACACTTCAAAACCAATTCCATTTCAACTGGACTCTTTAGAAACATCAGAAGAGGTTAGACTGAAATATCGCTATCTTGATTTACGTCGAGACGAGATGCAAAAAAGATTACGACTGAGATCTAAAGTAACTCATTTTATGCGTGACTTTATGGATAAAAATGATTTCATAGATATTGAAACGCCATTCTTAACAAAAGCCACTCCTGAAGGCGCAAGGGATTACCTTGTTCCATCACGAACACACGAAGGTAGTTTTTTTGCATTGCCTCAATCTCCTCAGCTCTTTAAGCAGCTTCTAATGATGTCTGGTTTTGAGCGCTATTACCAGATAGTTAAGTGCTTTAGAGATGAAGACTTAAGGGCAGATCGTCAACCAGAATTTACTCAATTAGACGTTGAAACGTCTTTTATGAATGAAGGTGAGATAACATCATTAATGGAAGAAATGGTTAGAGGTCTCTTCAAAGAAGTAAGTAATATAACCCTTACTAAAAAGTTTCCATCAATTACTTATGATGATGCAATGAAGCTATATGGCGTTGATCGACCTGACTTAAGAATACCTCTTCAGTTGGTTGATATGAATGAGACAATGAAAGGAGTTGATTTTAAAGTCTTTTCAGGTCCAGCAAACAGCGAAAAAGGGAGGGTAGCAGCATTAAAAGTCCCCGGAGGAGCCTCAATTAGTCGCAAGCAAATAGATGACTACACAAAATACGTAGGTATTTATGGAGCAAAAGGACTCGCTTATATAAAAATTAATGATGATGGACCATCCTCTCCAATCATTAAATTCCTTGGAGACGAAGTAACTAAGAAAGTAATTAGTCTAACTAAGGCAAAAACGGGCGACATTATCTTCTTTGGAGCAGACAAAGCTAAAATCGTCAACGAAGCTCTTGGAAACCTAAGAGAAAAATTGGCTCATGATTTAAATCTATTTGACAAAGAATGGGCGCCAATTTGGGTACTCGACTTTCCAATGTTTGAGGTTGCAGATGATGGCTCCCTGAATGCTATTCACCACCCATTTACAGCACCAAGCGTTGACACTAAAATGTTGTTAAAGGATCCTGAAAATTCTCTTTCGCGTGCTTATGATTTGGTTATTAATGGATCTGAAGTTGGCGGAGGTTCAATTCGAATTCATCAAAGTGATATGCAAAAGACAGTCTTAAAATTACTTGGAATTGATGATGAAGAAGCACGAGAAAAGTTCGGCTTCCTTCTTGATGCATTAGATTATGGTTGCCCACCTCATGGCGGTATTGCCTTTGGATTAGATAGACTAGTCATGATTCTTTGTAATGCAGAATCAATTCGTGATGTTATAGCATTTCCAAAAACTCAAACAGCGGCATGTCTTTTAACAGATGCACCATCAACTGTTTCTAAATCTCAGCTTAAGGAATTAAATATAAAAATTAACCTTCCATTAAAAGCATAATAATGAAGATAGAAAGCTCGATTAAGCAAGCCCTTAAAGACAACAATGCAACCCTAGTAGCACACTACTATGTTAGTGCAGATATTCAGACTCTCGCAGAAGAGACTGGGGGTATTGTCTCTGACTCTCTAGAAATGGCAAGATTTGGACAAAATAGTGATGCAGATACTATTGTCGTTGCTGGAGTTAAATTTATGGGTGAAACCGCTAAAATTTTATCTCCTGAAAAAAGAGTTCTTGTTATAGATGATCAAGCGACCTGCTCTCTAGATTTATCGTGTCCAATTAAAGACTTTTCTGCCTTTTGCGACCAAAATCCTGATCATGTAGTTGTTGTTTATGCAAATACCTCGGCGGATGTTAAAGCTCGAGCAGACTGGGTTGTTACTTCAGGTAGCGCACTTAAAGTTGTTAAGCAATTACACAGTGAAGGTAAAAAAGTCCTCTGGGCCCCAGACAAACATTTAGGACATTATGTCCAATCCAAAACTGGAGTTGAGATGCTTATATGGGATGGTGCTTGTGTTGTCCATGAAGAATTTAAAGCCGAGGGTCTTGAAAGACTTATGCAAATCCACCCAGACGCTGGAGTACTAGTCCACCCGGAGTCTCCTAAAGAGGTTATTGCACTTGCAGACGTTGTTGGTTCTACAACTCAACTAATTGAAGCTGCTGCCTCGAGACCTGAAAATACATTCATAGTTGCAACCGACAATGGTATTTTTCACAAAATGCGAGAAGTCGCACCTAACAAAAAATTCATTGAAGCCCCAACTATGGGAGAAGGTGCGGATTGCGAATCTTGCGCTCATTGCGGCTGGATGGCAATGAACAGTCTTGAAAAGTGCCTAGATACATTAAATACTGGAAAAAATGAAATTCAAATTAACAGCCAAATTATCGAGAAAGCGAAGCACTCTATTCATCGTTTGCTAGAATTTACTAAATAACTTTTGGAGAAAATTAAGGTATATGGCAGGACATAGTAAATGGCATAACATCCAGCATAGAAAAGGTGCCCAAGATGCTAAGCGTGGAAAAATATTCACTAAACTCATAAAAGAGATAGTTATTGCTGCGAAAATGGGTGGCGGTGTCCTTGAAAATAATCCATCTCTGCGTGCAGTAATTGACAAAGCTCTCGCTGCTAATATGAAGCGAGATACAATAGAAAATGCCGTCAAACGTGGCTCAGGAGATCTAGAAGGCGAAAACTATGAAGAAATCCGATATGAGGGCTATGGCTTAGGTGGTACTGCCATTATGGTTGACTGCCTAACGGATAACAAAAACCGCACTGTTTCAGATGTAAGGCATGCATTTTCAAAGCATGGAGGCAACCTAGGTACAGATGGCTCAGTATCATATATGTTCACAAAGCAAGGCTTTATAAGCTTTATTTCTGGCGATGAAGATGCAATTATGGAAGTTGCAATAGACTCAGGTGCAGATGATATTATTGTTAATGATGATGGCTCAATCGATGTTGTAACGAGTCCAGAGAATTTTTTCCCAGTAAAAGATGCACTTATCGCTAGCAGTCTCACACCCGAACATTCTCAGATAACTATGGAGCCAGCTAATCGTATTGATCTGAATCTCGAGGATGCTGAAAAATTTATGAAACTTATTGATAGACTTGAGGATCTTGATGATACTCAGGAGGTCTATCATAACGCAGATATTTCGGATGAATTAATGTCGCAGTTATGATTTCATTTCATTCGGGGATTCAAGCACTTCGAAAATTTAAAGTAAAAGCAGTAAATGAGAAAATTAGCTCAAAATTTTCTGACTTAAACCTACTATCTACCGAATATATTCACTTTATTGAAACAGAAAAAGAACTTAATTCTAAAAATAAAAAAAATCTAGACAAACTCTTAAATTACACTCCTCAATTAACCCTCCTAAAGAAGTCTGAAAATATTATAGTTATACCAAGACTTGGAACCATATCACCATGGTCATCAAAGGCAACTGATATAGTACATCTATGCGGAATGACTGAAATCAAAAGAATAGAACGAGGTGTTATTTATCACTTCAATCGACAAATTACAAAGAGCGAGCTAGTTAACATTCTAAAGGTCATCATGGACAAGATGACTGAATCTCATCTCAAAGATCTTAATGATGCAAATTTTCTTTTTGATGAACTTAAGCCAAAATCCTTCAATAGCATTGACATTCTTACCCAAGGTAAATTAGCAATTAATAATGCTAATATTGAACTAGGACTTGCATTGAGTGCTGGTGAAATAGATTACCTATATGGTCGTTTTAGTGAATTGCAGCGAAATCCTAGGGATATTGAACTGATGATGTTTGCTCAAGCCAACTCAGAGCACTGTAGACACAAAATTTTTAATGCAGACTGGACAATAGATTCAGAAAAGCAAGCGATTTCACTTTTTGGGATGATTAAACATACTTATCATAAAAACCCTAAAGGCTTGCTATCTGTTTATAGTGACAATTCAGCAGTTATGACTGGCTATCAATCAACATTCTTTGAGCCGAATAAAGAAGGTATTTACAAGTCAAAAATAGCCCATAAAGCGGTCTTAATGAAAGTTGAAACACACAATCACCCAACCGCTATTGCACCGGACCCTGGAGCTGCAACTGGCTCAGGAGGTGAAATCAGAGATGAAGGTGCAACTGGAAGAGGCTCAAAACCAAAGGCAGGTCTCTGCGGCTTTTCAGTATCCAATCTAAAAATACCTCATGCCTTGAACCCTTGGGAAAAGGATTATGGGAAGCCAAAACAGATCGCCTCAGCTCTAGATATCATGATTGAAGGGCCATTAGGAGCGGCAGCGTTTAATAATGAATTTGGTAGGCCAAACACTTGTGGTTATTTTAGAACCTATGAACAAAAAACTAGCAATAATGAAATCAGGGGTTATCACAAACCTATCATGCTTGCTGGAGGTATTGGCAATATTAAAGAAGATCACGTGGAAAAGGGATTGATTTCTGCTGGAGATAAACTGGTAGTTCTTGGTGGCCCTGCAATGCTAATAGGACTTGGAGGAGGTGCCGCCTCAAGTATAGGGAGCGGCGAGCAAAGTGAAGACCTTGACTTTGCTTCAGTACAACGCGCTAACCCTGAAATGCAAAGACGCGCCCAAGAAGTTATTAACTGCTGTATAAATTTAGATGAAAATAACCCCATTGTTTCTATACACGATATTGGAGCTGGAGGACTTTCTAATGGGATCCCAGAGCTTGTTAATGACTCCATGAGGGGCGCTTTTCTTCAATTAAGAAATATCCCAAATGATGAAAAAAAAATGTCTCCATTGGAGATATGGTGCAACGAATCTCAGGAAAGATATGTACTTGCCATTAAAGCAGAAAGTGTTCCATTATTTAGTGAGATATGTTCAAGAGAAAGAGCACTATTTTCGATTTTAGGAGAGGCTACTGAAAATCAACATTTGACGGTGGAAGATTCTCACTTTAACAATAAGCCAATTGATCTTGAGATGTCATTGCTTTTTGGATCAACCCCGAAAACACTGATAAATGCTCAGTCTATCTTTAACACTGAAACAGAATTTAGTAGTTCAGAGATTAGGCTTGATGAAGCTATTGATCGACTATTAAAATTACCGACAATTGCAAGTAAAAACTTCTTAGTCACTATTGGTGATAGAACTGTTACTGGATTAATTGCCAGAGACCAAATGGTTGGTCCATGGCAAGTTCCAGTTTCCGACTGTGCAATTTCATTATCTGACTATACTGGATATCAAGGTGAAGCAATGTCGATTGGTGAAAAAACACCTCTTGCTCTTATTGATGCTTCAGCTGCAGCTAGAATGAGTGTTGGTGAAGCACTGACCAATTTAATGAGCGCCTATATTGAAGACATAAGCCACATTAACCTATCAGCAAACTGGATGTGTGCAAGCGGCTTTCCAGGCGAAGATGCTAAGCTTTATGAAGCTGTAAAAGCAATTGGATTAGAGCTTTGCCCTGCTCTAGGATTAACAATACCAGTCGGAAAAGATTCAATGTCTATGAGAAGCAGTTGGAGTGAGAATGGGCAAGAAAAATCAGTAACTGCACCACTCTCTCTTATTGTCAGTGCATTCTCTAAAACTCCTGATGCTAGAATTCAAATTACCCCCCTACTCGATACTGAAATTGAGTCTGAACTTTTATTGATTGATCTAGGATTTGGAAAAAATAGAATGGGAGGTTCTTGCTTGGCTCAGGTATACAACCAAATAGGAAAGTCTCCCCCGGATCTTGATGATTCAAAACTGTTTGCTAATTTCTTTTCATTGATTAATCAGTTCAATAAAGAAGAATTAATAAGTGCTTATCATGACCGATCCGATGGAGGTGCAATAACTACATTACTGGAAATGGCTTTTGCATCGCACTGCGGGTTAGATATTCAAACCACTGATCCTATTTTTGAGCTATTTAATGAAGAGTTAGGATGCGTTATCCAAGTTCCTATTATTAATAAATCTCAAGTCCTTGAAAGGATTGAAAAAATAGGGCTTAATGAATGCACAATCTCTATTGCTAAGATTAACGATTCAGACGAAATACTAATTTATCAAAAAGGTCAGTTGTTATTTAGTGATAAACGTGAAAATCTTCAATATAAATGGTCTTCAACCTCCTTTGAGATTTCTAAATTGAGAGATAACCCAATATGTGCCGATTCAGAAAATAAGCAGCTACTAGTTAGCTCAAATGGTTTACAAGTTACACCAAGTTTTGATATCAATAAATCTATTAGCGCTCCTTATATAAATGTTGGTAAAAAACCAAAAATTGCAATTTTAAGGGAGCAAGGAGTTAATGGTCATATTGAGATGGCTGCCGCCTTTACTAAGGCTGGCTTTGATGCAAGTGATGTTCATATGAGTGAAATTCTATCAGGTAAAACTTCACTTTCAATATTTCAAGGAATGGCAGCCTGTGGGGGTTTTTCTTATGGAGATGTCTTGGGTGCAGGAAGAGGTTGGGCTAACTCTATTCTATTTAATAGTCAAGCCAAAGATGAGTTCAGTGAATTCTTTTCTAGAACTGATAGCTTCACATTAGGTGTTTGTAATGGCTGTCAAATGATTTCAAACCTTAAAGAGATTATTCCTGGGTCTGAAAACTGGCCTTCCTTTGAACGTAATACCTCCGAGCAGTTTGAAGCTCGATTTACAAGCGTTCAAATTCAAAAATCAAACTCCCTATTTTTTGATGAAATGGCAGGCTCTATAATGCCAATTGCGATTGCACATGGAGAAGGAAAGGCTTGCTTCAACTCTGCAACTGAAAGTAAAGACAATATCGCGATGCAATATGTTAATTATCATGGCAAACCTACACAAACTTACCCTCATAACCCAAATGGATCTGAAAGTGCAGTTGCAAGTCTTTGCAATGAGTCTGGAAGGGTTACCATTATGATGCCTCACCCTGAACGCGTCTTTAGGGCTATACAAAATTCATGGCATCCAGATGATTGGAAAGAGAGGTCGCCATGGATGAGAATGTTTGAAAATGCAAGAAAGTGGATTGGATAATATTTTTTAAAAAAAATTAAATAAATATACAGAAATGACGCCACACAAAATCATCAAAAGCAATAGAAGAACACTCAGTATTTCAGTTAATGACAATGCTGAGCTTATAGTTCGCGCTCCAAAAAGAGTATCAAATGACCAAATTAAAGAGTTTATTACTGAAAAAGCGAACTGGATTAGCAATAAGCAGACTTTAATAAGGGCTCGTCTTAATGATGTCAAGAAAGAACAAAAAATGCACCTCTATTTAGGAGACCTCTTTCCAATAAAAATAGCCCAAACCGAAGACAGAGAAATTATATTTAATGGCAAAGAATTTATAACTACTACTCAAAATAAGGATGCATTAAATTTATCTTTAAAGTCCTGGTATAAAAAAAAATTCAAAGAAGTTGCGATACCGCGTTTATTTTATTTTGCTAATAAACACAATTTAAAAATTAATCAAGTTAGAGTCAAGGAGCAAAAAACACTCTGGGGGTCGTGCTCTTCTAAAAATAATATCAATTTGAACTACCTATTAATTATGGCGCCATTAAAGGTGATTGACTATGTAATTATTCATGAGTTAGTTCACACTATTCATAAAAATCACTCTGCAAATTTTTGGAAGTCTGTTGAATCAATAATGCCCAACTATGATGATGCTAGGCATTGGCTAAAGGAAAACGGATATAAGTTAAGAAACTTATAGTTAATATATAACTCTAACCGTTATACTTCTCAACGGCCCCTTCCATAGCGGCTTTTAATGTATCTTGCTCTGCCATTTCTAAAATAATATCGCCACCACCTACTAATTCAGAATTGAAGTAGATTTGTGGAAAGGTTGGCCAGTCAGCAAAATCAGGAAGGCTTTGAAAAACTTCCTGGTCTTCAAAAATGTTGACATAAGCAAACTCAACACCGGTTGAAGCTAATGTTTGAGAGGCTCGAGCAGAGAAACCACATTGAGGAAACTGAGGCGTTCCTTTCATATAAATTACGATTGCAGCGCTATCAACTTGTTTTTGAATTTTTTCTAATACGTCCAATATAATACTCCAGATATTTTTCCAACTATTTTAGTATAGTATTAGGCTGACTGTAAAGATTCGTTAAACAATTATTGCTTGATTGCTTGCGAAACGACATACTTTTGGCCCTGCTTTAATTTTTTGTAGTTACCAAATACTGATTTAAAATTACTTTTAATAAAATCTTTTAAGCCATTAATTGAGACCACCGTAATACTGCCACCAGGTTTTAAAGCTTCCAAGGCATCATAAAGGATAATCGATAACTGTTCACGTCCAACCTTAGCAGGAATATTTGAAATAATCTTGTCAAATTTAATATCATCTGGAACCTGCAAAAAAGCATCTGAAAGATAAGCCTTTGCATTGCTAATGTTGTTAAGTTTTGCATTGAAATTTGCAAGCTCAACAGCAACGAAGTCCTTGTCAACCATATGGACTTGGCCTTTTGTACAATGCTTTGCTAATGCAAGACCAATTGGACCATAGCCACAACCCAAATCTAAACAATCATCATCAATACTAACACTAATATATTTCATCAATAGAAAGGTTCCGTCGTCTATTGATCGAGGACTAAATACTCCCCACCTAGAATGCAATTTAAGGCTACAGTCAAATAGATTGACATCGAGCACGATGTCTTTTTTTAAATTAGAAATATCTTTACGTTCAAACATCAGTTTGTTTTTGTTTTATTTTTGTTGAAATTATTTTATGAGCTTCATCCCCTATATGGCTTTCTCCTCGAGCTTTTGAAAGCTGGACTTGTTTTTCTCTTTCACGATATCGGCTTACCTGAGAGGAGTTCTTAGTGCCATAACAGCGAGGACATGAGGCTCCTTTTTCATAATGTGGATGCTTTTTATCTTCCTCTGTTATGGGGAATCTGCAAGCATGGCACTGATCATATTTCCCTAGTTCAAGTTTGTGCTTGACCGCAACTCTATCGTCAAAAACAAAGCATTCTCCCTCCCATAGACTTTCGGCTTCTTCAACCTCTTCAAGGTATTTTAGAATTCCACCTTGTAAATGGTAAACATTTTCAAAGCCCTCTGATTTTAAGTAAGCAGTAGACTTTTCACAGCGAATGCCACCTGTACAAAACATTGCAATCTTTTTATTTCGATATTTTTCCAAGTTATTCTTTGTGTAATTTGGAAACTCTCGAAATGTTTCAGTATTAGGATTAATCGCACCCTTAAAACTACCGATTTCATATTCATAATTGTTTCGAGTATCAATTAAAACAACCTCAGGATCATTAATGAACTCATTCCAATCGCTTGGTTTAACATATGTTCCAGAAGAATGCGTCGGATCAATATCAGAAATACCTAAAGTTACTATCTCTTTTTTTAACTTAACTTTGAGTCTATTAAATGGAGGCTTTACACTATATGAGTATTTATAACTTATGTCAGCAAGCCTTTTATCGGATTGGAGATAAGCAAGAACTTCCTCAATATTGGTTTTTTCACCAGCAATAGTGCCATTAATGCCTTCTCTAGCAAGCAATAATGTACCTCTAACATTCAATAATTCCATAAATTTCTTTAAAGGTTTCTTTATTTTTTCAAAGTCATCTAGCCTTGTAAACTTATAGAGAGCGCAAATAGTAATCATAATTCTGAAGTGATAGTTAATGAATCAATTTTACTATTCACTTACATAAATTTTATAATTTTTTTAGACTAGCAAAACGACTTCTATAACTTCATGAGTGCTTAGTTAATTTTAATAATGAGCAGTGTATAATGTTGTGCTTCGATTTAAAACAGTTAGCCCAATAATTTATCTCAAAATGCTAAACGATATTCAATACCCTAGTGATTTAAAAAATCTTAATATTGAAGAATTAAATTCTCTTGCAAAAGAAATTAAATTATTTTTAGTTGATAGTCTTGATAAAACTGGTGGTCATCTTAGTTCCAACCTTGGCACAATTGAATTAACCTTGGCATTGCATTATGTATTTGATACACCCAATGACACCTTTGTTTGGGATGTAGGTCACCAAGCATATACTCATAAAATCCTCACTGGTAGAAAAGAATTAATGTCATCTTTACGTCAAAAAGGTGGCATATCAGGCTTTACAAAAAGAAGCGAAAGTGAACATGATGCATTTGGCGCAGGCCATTCATCAACTTCAATAAGTGCAGCTCTAGGAATTGCAATTGCAAATAAATTACAGCAAAACTCTAATACTTCCATTGCTGTGATTGGAGATGGAGCATTGACAGGTGGCATGTCGTTTGAAGCCCTAAATCATGCAGGAGACACCGATGCAAATCTACTCATCGTTCTTAATGATAATGACATGTCTATTTCAAAAAATGTTGGCGCTTTAAGTAAATACCTAACAAGACTTATCTCTGGAAAGATTTATTCAACAATGAAGTCAAAATCTTTGGAGTTCCTAGAAAGACTTCCTCGAATTCAAAAATTTGCGAAACGCTCTGAAGAGCATCTCAAAGGAATGATTCTTCCTGGTACACTTTTTGAGGAGTTAGGTGTTGATTATTTTGGACCTATAGATGGTCATGATATTTCGATACTCATCAAGACTCTCCAAAACCTAAAAAATATCGACAAACCTCGAATCCTTCATATCATGACTAAAAAAGGTCATGGAGTAGAAGCAGCCGAACAAAATCCATTGAAGTATCATGGCGTTTCACCTCCATCAAGCTCTAATAATAATTTTCCAAGTTACAGCAAAGTCTTTGGTGATTGGCTTTGTAATACTGCCACTAACGATGAGAGATTAATAGGGATTACCCCAGCAATGTCAGAAGGGTCAGGAATGGTTGAGTTTTCGACAATGTTTCCAGAGCGCTTTTTCGATGTAGCAATTGCCGAACAACATGCAGTCACACTAGCTGGCGGAATGGCTACTAAAGGTTTGAAGCCTGTTGTAGCAATATACTCCACTTTCCTACAGCGTGGTTATGATCAATTTATACATGACATTGCTTTACAAAACTTAAATGTCCTTTTTGCAATTGATCGTGCCGGACTTGTTGGCGCTGATGGAGCAACTCATGCAGGAATTTTTGATTTAAGCTTTTTAAGGTGCATACCTAATATTGTTATTATGGCGCCAAGTTCATCTCTTGAAATGTATAAAGCTTTAAATTCAGCTCATAATCTAAACGGGCCAGTCTGTGTAAGATTTCCTAGAGGAAAGTCTCATATTGAAAAATTCAAAACTGATGAAGTAATTGAAATTGGAAAAGCCAACATTATTAGAAATGGAAAAGATATTGCAATTTTTGCATTTGGCAATATGATAGAACCTTCTATCAAGGCGGGTAATGAGCTTGACGCAACCGTTATCGATATGAGATTTATTAAGCCACTAGATGAAGATTTAATAATCAAAATTGCAAACACTAATAAAAAATTAATATCAATAGAGGACAACACTATTACTGGTGGAGCTGGGAGTGCAATAAATGAATTATTACAGAGAAACAAAATTAGAACGCCACTAAACATTCTAGGTGTACCGGATCGTATTACAGAGCATGGATCACAAAATGAGCTTTATGAGCTTTATGGCCTAGATGCTATGCATATTGTCAAAGTTGGAAGTAGTTAAGGTGAAAGAAATTTTAAGAAAATACAGTCCTAAGCGTGAAAATGTTAATTTAGGGTGGTTAAATAAACATCTAACTGATCCAGAACTTTGGAAATGGAATAAGAAAACCATTGCTAAAGCTTTTGCTATTGGA
>Ga0066381_10000004_pt1 | contig 36977 bp, 26 predicted proteins | sample Knorr_S23_td_AAI_FD_70949 | JGI IMG/M metagenome (GOLD analysis project Ga0066381, IMG submission 70949) | Marine microbial communities from Southern Atlantic Ocean transect - Knorr_S23_td_AAIW_ad_876m_LV_B | ecosystem: Environmental > Aquatic > Marine > Oceanic | place: Southern Atlantic ocean... | reverse complement strand
TGGCCCCTGCTTTCTTGTTTAGCCCACCTGCAGCAATTAAGGCTCACTCTCCCGCACTATTGCGTATAGAACTTGAGAGTATGAAGCCTAATATTTTGTCCATTACTCTGCACAAACTAAGGGGGAAAGTACCTGGAGCTAAAATACAGATTTCTCTTGGCGATGTAATCACAGAGCGCACATTTCTCGACAGACTACCGGTTAATATTAATTACCCACAAGGAAAGAAATCAGATTATCCATTACCGCTTAAACACAAAGTACAGCAGCTAAATACGTAACCCGTGAAAAAGCACACAATAAAAAATATAGAGCAAAAAAAAGAAATTTGGCTCTATATCGATTTTCCACTACTGGCTCTTGACGCCGCACTAGCGGATATAGAGAACATTAAAGCAGAATCAGCCATAGCGGTGGCTAGCGTGCAAAAGAACGTTCGGCGCATAGTCTGCTGTAATAGTTATGCTCAGAAATGGGGGGTCGATCCCGATCTGTCACTCTCCACAGCTCTGGCCATCTGTCCTGACCTGCATGTACTTTCAAGGAGTCCTGGTCAAGAAAATCTCCTGTTACACAGACTAGCCTTGATCGCTTACCAATTTAGCCCAGCCGTCATCATCAACGATAGCGGCATCTGGCTTGAGCTGTCTGGCTGTGATCAGCTTTTTCATGGTTATAGCAAGTTACTACAAAGACTGCATCGGCAAATACTACTCCTATCGGTTACAGCCACCACAGGTATTGCTATGAGTGCTCTGGCGGCACACTTACTCTGCGGTCAACAGTTTCAATACTACTTGCCTAATGAGGACGAAATGCACCGCAATCTTATGACTACCGAACTCTTTAAATTACCTGGCAACCAGAAGCAGCAAAACAATTTCAAGCAACTGGGCCTAGAAAACATTGGTGATTTACTGGCTCTACCTCGATCAGCCTTGAGTCAACGCTTTAGTGCCGAGTTACTTGAAACATTGAGTCTATTGAATGGTGAAAAACCCTGCACATTGAAGCGCTTCACGCCTCCGATCGAGTTTAGTGATGAAATACAAATTCCCTATGGACTGCACAACAAAGATAGCCTGTTATTTTCTATGAAAACATTGCTACAACGTTTTTGTGTTTATCTGATAGCTAGGCAATGCCATTGTCGTAAATTTGTCTGGCACTTTGAACCTCTATTTGGGGAGCGCCAGTCTATGTTTATTACCCTATCGGCCAGTAATAATAACTGGTCAAGTCTACTCACGTTGAGTCGCCTACAGTTAGAGCGTCTAGAGCTGCCTCAAAGCATTGAGAAAATATCACTTTTCAGTGACCAATTCATCGATATGCCAGAACTTAGTTTTGATCTATTTGGCGATCAGATAGCACTCAACAACCAAGCATCTACTTTAATGGATAATTTATATGCACGATTAGGTATTGAAGCACTATCGCAGCCATCCATGAGTGAAGAACATCTGCCAGAAAAGGCCGGTGGCATGAGCCCTCCCAATAGAGTGACAAACACTAACTACCCGACGTCAAAGGCACCTCAGCCACTGTGGCTGCTAACCAATCCAGTTCGCATACAGCAGCGCAATCATCAGCTGCATTGGAAGCAACCATTAACTATTGTTAGCGGTCCAGAACGTCTCTGTGGTAATTCGTGGCAGACCGAACAGCAGCGCGATTACTATCTAGCTTGTGACAGTAAAGGCGCACGCTACTGGTTATTTAGAGAATCCATGAACAAACAGTGGTTTGTTCATGGACTATTTTCTTAAACGTCAAATTGTTCTTTGAGTTTGAATTTCTGAACCTTACCTGCAGGATTGCGCGGTAACATATCAACAAAGCGCAGTTCAGTAGGCAATTTATAACGGGCCAGAGATTCGCCTGCGAAGGCACGCAACCCTTCAAGATCTAGGCTAGCACCCTCTTCAAGCACGGCAATAGCAGTGATCGCTTCACCCCATTTCTCATCGGGCAGGCCTATGACAGCCACCTCAAGAATAGATGGATGTCCGTAGAGGATGCTTTCGATCTCTGCGGGATAGACGTTCTCCCCCCCCGTAATAACCATATCCTTGACCCGATCACATAGGAACAGAAAGTCTTCGTCATCAAGGTAACCAATATCGCCACTGTGAAACCAACCCTGGGTATCAATGGCTTCGGCAGTCGCTTCAGGGCGATTCCAATAACCCTTCATAACATTAGGCCCTTTAATACAGACTTCGCCGTGAACGCCTGCCGCCACCGGATTGTTTTTCTCATCGACAATACGGACTTCGGTAAACATTGGCGCCTTGCCCGCTGAGCCTACTTTAACCATCGCCAAATCACTGCTTAATAGACTGGCAAAAGGCGCGGTTTCGGTAAGACCGTAGCCCTGACAGAAACTGACATTACGGTCGCCATAGGTTTTGATCAGTGGCACTGGTACCGGCGCGCCACCGCAGATTAATGTGCTAATACTTGATAGATCTGTGGAGGCAAAACTTTCATGCTGGGCCATCATTAAGAACATAGTTGGCGCGCCAAACACACTACCTACCTTGTGCTTCTCGATTAGAGAAAGAACCTCTCCCGCATCAAAACTGCGTAGCAAGACCACCTCAATACCCTTAGCCAGAGATAGCAGTGTCGTTACGTTGAGACCTCCAATGTGGAATAAGGGTGCGCAGGTTAAGGTAGTCGTGGTCATGGTATCTTCACCAAAACACACATTAATACTATTCCAAAACACATTGCCGTGGGTCAACATAGCGCCTTTAGGTAGCCCAGTGGTGCCAGAGGTGTACATGATAAAGGCGATCTCATCTGCACCAACATGCTCGCTCGTAACAATCGAGTCAGCACCGGCCATAAGCGGTTCAAGTGCCTCCCACCCGTCAGCATCATTCTCTATGGTGAGATAACGCGCACAATTTAAATTGGCTTTTTCTTCTTCGATCAGTGGCTGCAACATATTGTCAGCAAACATCACGGTGATATCCGCATCATTGGCAATAAATTTAATTTCCTGTCCTGTTAAGCGAAAATTAAGTGGCACAAAAACAGCCCCAAGACACCCGCAAGCGTAGAGTATTTCTAAAAATGATGGGTGATTAAGGCCAATATAACCCACTCGATCGCCACGAGAGACTCCGCCATCTCGCAATATAGTTGCTAAACGGCGAACCCTATCTCCTAGTTCAGCGCAGGTCCAAGTCTCACCTTCAAAAGTAAGTGCTTTTGCATTAGGCGTAAGTGACGCTCGACGTAAAATAGTATGGCCCAAACCAATATCTGCTATTTGTGGATTTGACATAAAACCTCTCTTTGATTGTTTTTTTATTTGCCCTGGTGACTTCGCACCGCGACATAAGCTTACCCGCTAGTTTTCATTGTACGTTTAGACCTTCACGCGACGTTCCAGCCGAAATTACTTAATCCTCTTGCTCGCCGTCTTCATCGTCACCTGTTACTGCATCTACAATACCGCCAACGACTTTAATCGGCGCGGTTACAACCGCTATAGTCACATCGGTGACTTCCTCGACAGCCATCACCGCAAGACAACCCGTCTGGGACAGACATAACACTAAAATAACTGCTAAACGCTTCATATTTTGTTCTCATTTGATAAGGTTTGAATTATGCAATACTCGCCGATTATTTGACAGTCCAAAAGTCCCATGAAAAACCATTTTTAAATCAGCTTAATACCGAATTGTGTAGACCGTTTTTTTTGACCCTATCACATCACATGACTGTAAACGGTAAAAAGGTCTGCACCTTTTAAGTCTCTATCTCCTTCGCATATTGCACGGCACAAAAAGATAACACTGCAAACAATAGAAAGCCCAAGGCAATAGGAGTGAGGTCCGTTGTTAGGAAAGTATTGATAATAATGGCAATAGTGACGGCAAGTAAACTAGTGAAAGACCCTATAAATGCAGCGCCTAAACCGGCAATATGGCCCACTGGTAGCATTGCCATTGCGTTTAGGTTGCCAAACAACATACCCATAAAAAAGAAACCAAAAAACATAGTGCTGACAAATAACCATAGTGGCGGCACACCATCAAAGTAGAACGTGATAGCCGTGAACGTAATGCCGAATGCCATAGAAAAAAGCAACGCACGATCACAAATGGTTTGCATACCCCACTTCATCACCATCATGCCATTGAAAAAAGAAGCCAGCCCTATAGCAAAGGCTAAGGTGGCAAATACCAGTGGGAACCACTCTCCCGTATCGTAAATGTCTTGAAAAATCGTTTGTGAGCCACTTAAGTAAGCCAGAAAAGCACCAAAAATAAAGCCCATTGCAACTGAATAACCCATTACTTGTCGCTGCTTCAACAACCACAAGCAAGAACCAGTGAAATGGCGCCATGCAAACTTTTTACGGTTAGCTCTGATCAAAGTTTCGGGTTGTCGCCAGAAAAACCATACACCAGCAATAACGGCAACAATCCAAAATACAGTAAATATTTCGCGCCAATGAAAGTACTGCATCACAGCTTGCCCGACCAACGGAGCAAGCATGGGTACCAGTATAAATATAACCCCGATAAACGACATTACCCTAGCCATGGCCTTACCTTCATACTGATCACGTATCACAGCCATGGAGGCAACTCTAGGGCCTGAAACGCCAACGGCTTGTATTACTCGCCCTATCAACAAAACCTCGATGGATTGAGAAAAATAGCAAACAAAGGTGCCCATGATGAATATAATCAAACCAATCAAGATGCTCAGTCGACGGCCTCGCGCATCAGAGAATGGGCCGAAGAATATTTGGCCTAGCGCCATTCCACCAAAAAATAATGAAATCACAAGGTAGGTTTGCTGAGGACTCTGGCTATTTAAGTCAGATCCAATTTGATTTAATGCCGGCAACATCGCATCGATACTTAGCGCAACTAGCGAGGTCAAAAGCGCCATTAATGCTATGAATTCCAGTAGTGGCAATGATGTCTTAACGGGCGTCGTTGCCGCAGTCGTTGTCATGGAAGGTTTTAGCCTTGAAGGAGATGCAAAAATAGGCGCGGATTGTTCCACACTTTAAGTGGGCACGCAATTACATGCAGCTGCTAAATTAGGTAGGGATATTTGCCCAATATAAAAGTACTAGAGCACCTGAATTTTTCGATTGGTAATCTATAAGCCAACTGCGAATTACCGCTCATTCAGATTTAATTTACCCAAAGCACTACTTCTCTGATACTGTATATATATACAGTATATTGATAGCTAGTCTTATGTCTTACGCCGAACTTCACTGCATTAGTAACTTTACCTTTTTGCGTGGTGCATCTCACCCTCGAGAGTTAGTCAATACAGCGTCAAACCTAGGATATAAGGCTATAGCTATCACTGACGAATGCTCTTTGGCTGGAGTCGTAAAAGCCCACGTCGCAGCACAAGAGTGTAATTTGCCGCTCATTATTGGTAGTGAATTTCAGCTTGATGGGCATAAATTGGTACTTCTGGTCACCAACCATCGTTCCTACTCTGAGCTTTCAGCATTGATAACACTGGCTCGCAGACGTAGTAAAAAAGGCAGTTATTCTCTCGAGTGGCCCGATCTAAGTCATAATCTAAGTCACGCCCTGCTGATTTGGCTACCTTCAGGTGAGCTTGACGCAGATCATCAAATTGGTGAAAAACTCAGTCATTGGTTTGCTGACCGGCTTTGGATAGGCGTAGAGCACTTTCTCAATGGCAACGAAACTGAGCAGTATTACTATTATCGTAATCTCGCTGCACTTTGGCAGGTTCCTATGGTTGCCTGCGGTGATGTGCATATGCACTGTAAGCAACGCCAATTATTACAGGATACGCTTACCGCCATACGCTTCAATTGCTCTGTTATGCAGCTGGGAAAACGTCGTTTTGCCAATGCGGAGCGGCGGTTGCGCAGCCTGCCTCACCTCCAGAAGATCTACCCTCCGGCCCTATTAGCAGAAACTCTTGCCATCGCTAAACGCTGCCATTTTTCACTTGCTGAGCTTCGCTATGAGTACCCATCTAAAGTAGTTCCTGAGCATTTAACAGCGACTGAACAATTATGTTACTTAGTCGAGGAAGGCGTTAAGAAACGCTGGCCTAATGGCCCCTCAGAAGCGGTTAACCAACAAATAAAACATGAGTTAACTGTGATATCTGAACTCAACTATGAAAGCTACTTTCTTACCGTACATGATCTAGTCGCCTTTGCTCGTAGTCGTAACATTCTCTGTCAGGGACGTGGTTCCGCTGCTAATTCAGTCGTCTGCTACTGTCTATTTATCACGGAGGTATCTCCCGATCAAATTTCACTGCTGTTTGAGCGCTTTATATCCAAAGAGCGAAGCGAACCACCTGATATTGATGTTGATTTTGAGCATGAACGACGAGAAGAAGTAATACAGTATATCTACAAGTGCTATGGCCGAGAACATGCCGCAATTGCCGCTACAGTCATCACTTACAGGCCGCGCAGCGCAGTGCGTGATGTCGGTAAAGCCCTAGGTTTAGACCCTTTATTTATAGAGCAACTCAGTCAGTCTCTATCTTGGTGGGGTCGTCGTGCCGATCTGGAGAAACAGTTCAACGGCCAAGAGATTCAGACTAAAGGGGCAAACGGTAATGCCCGACTGATCGACCAGTTTTATCAGCTGCTGCAAGACATTCTTGGATTTCCTCGGCATTTATCACAACACGTGGGCGGCTTTATCATCACTCGCAGTCCTATTAGCGCTCTGGTTCCTCTTGAAAATGCCAGCATGCCAGACCGTACAGTCATTCAATGGGACAAAACAGATATCGAAACGCTAGGACTACTAAAAATAGATATTCTTGCTCTTGGTATGCTTACCGCCATTCATCGCTGCTTTGACCTTATTCAGCAACATCAAGGCATAAGCCTGAATATGCAAAGCATCCCCAAGGATGACACCCCTACCTTTGACATGCTCTGCAAAGGCGATAGTGTGGGTGTTTTTCAGATTGAATCTCGCGCACAGATGGCCATGTTGCCACGCTTAAGGCCACGCTGCTTTTATGATTTAGTCATAGAAATAGCGATTGTGCGCCCCGGCCCTATTCAGGGCGGCATGGTGCATCCCTATTTAAAGCGACGCCAAGGCTTAGAAGCCGTCAGCTACCCTAGCCCAGAGATCAAAGCGGTATTGGAGCGCACATTAGGCATTCCGGTGTTCCAAGAGCAGGTAATCCGCTTGGCAATGGTTGCCGCGGGTTTTTCAGGTGGCGAGGCTGATCAATTGCGTCGTGCAATGGCCAGCTGGAGCAGCAAAGGTAGCAATAATAACCAACTTACACAGTTTGAACAAAAGCTCACTAAAGGCATGCTATCCCAAGGCTATAGTTTGGATTTTGCGCAGAGATTATTCAAGCAGATCCAAGGTTTTGGCGTCTATGGTTTCCCCGAGTCACACTCCGCTAGTTTTGCTCTGCTTGCCTATGTCTCGGCCTGGTTAAAATGCCACTATCCAGCGGCTTATTGTTGCGCCATTATGAATAGTCAACCGATGGGTTTTTACTCCTCATCACAGCTCGTTCAAGACGCACAGCGTCATAATGTCCACGTTTCGCCTATTGACGTTAACTATAGCGAATGGGATCATATGCTATACCAAGATAGAAGACTATATAACACTAGTAAACCTTTGATAAGACTAGGTTTTAGAGCCGTAAAAGGATTGCCATACAAGTCAGCAAAACGTATTTTTGGTGCTCCCAGGCCTTTCGCGAATCTTGAGGATCTAGCCCTCAAAGCCCAATTATCAAAGGCTGACCTAGCTCTCCTCAGTAGCGCAGGAGCCTTACAATCATTAACAGAAAATCGTCGACAGGCTCACTGGCAATCTTTAGCCATGAACAACCACGGGCAACTGCTACAAAATACTAGCATCGAACCCAATATAAGCCTGAAGGAGCCTAGCGAAACCGATAACCTATATGCGGACTACAGCACTACTGGCTTGACCTTAGGCCGACATCCGATGAGCATCTTACGCGACCAATTTACGGTTTTTCGGCAATGTAAACGCCACAGCGATTTGGCCGAAATGGGCCATCAACGATTTGTTCGCATGGCAGGCATAGTCACCGGAAAACAGCGCCCTGGGACAGCATCCGGAGTAATTTTTTTAACCTTAGAGGACGAAACAGGCAACAGCAACATCGTTATCTGGAAAAGCGTGCAACAGCGCTGCCGCCAAGCATTGCTCAAAGCGCAACTGCTAATGGTCAAAGGTGTAATCGAAACCGACGGTGAAGTGGTGCATATCATCGCTCAAGAACTCACCGACTGTAGTGAGTTGCTCTATAAAACGACCATACGTTCACGAAATTTCAAGTAAGCTTAAGTGAAAGCGGTTACCGTGTTAAATAGACTGGCAAAGCAGGTTTAAATAGACCGTTTACAAAGCGGCATAGCCAACGCCATAATGGTGCAAGCCTGCTATTCTAAAGGAACCATGCTGCAATATCTCTATTCTTGACATGAGACTGAGTGCATCAAACAATAAAAAATGAGGGTAGTTATTTAATGAAAAGTTTTGCAAATAAGGTTGCAGTGATCACTGGTGCCGGATCAGGTATGGGGCGCTACCTAGCCATATTGCTGGCAAAAGCTGGCGCTAATGTCGCTATCTGTGAGATTAATGAAACGACTCTAGCCGAAACTCACACCATGATGGCAGACTATGGCGTTAATGTTTCCGTCCATGTTCTGGATGTTGCAGATAAAGCGGCCGTTGAGGCTCTGCCTGCTGAAATAATAGAACAACACGGACAGGTGGACTTGGTCTTTAACAATGCGGGAGTCACCGTCGACTCTCCCTTTGAGGACATGTCTGAGGCCGATTGGGACTGGGTGATGAACATTAATTTGCAGGGTGTTATTAATTCTACTCGCGCTTTCTTGCCTCATCTGCAAAAAAGGCCTGAAGCAGCTCTAATCAACACTTCCTCAATCTTTGGCATGATTACCGTGCCCAGCCAGTCGGTTTATCACACTACAAAATTTGCCGTACGCGGCTTTACTGAGTGCCTAGCCAAGGAACTCAAAGACAGTAACGTGCAGATACACTGCGTGCACCCTGGTCATATTGGCACCAACATTGTCACCAATGCCCGCATGAATGAGCGTAAAGACGTCGCCAATGCAATGCAACAAATGATGGGCAAGTTTATAGGCATAGGTAGCACCCAGGAGGAAAAGGCAGATTTCTTCCGCAATAACGGCATGCATCCGAGTCGAGCGTCTAATATCATCCTAAAGGGCGTACTTAAAAACCGCATACGTATTTTTGTGGGTGCAGATGCCAAGCTTATGGATCTATCACAGAGATTATTCCCCATGAATTATGACAGGGTATTTCCGCTATTTACCGTGCCTTTAACACTCATGAGAAATAAAAAGCCTTTAAACTACTAATAACAACCATACGTGAGAGATAATTATAAAAGTGAAACTCGAGCATACTGATGTAGTCATTGTGGGGGCTGGCCTTTCAGGCATTGGCGCGGCCTACCACCTAAGCAAGAAGTGCCCAAATCACAGCTACCTCATTTTAGAGAGCCGAGCTGCTATTGGTGGCACCTGGGATCTTTTCCGCTATCCGGGTATTCGCTCAGACAGTGACATGCATACCCTCGGTTACAGCTTCAAACCATGGAATAGCGCTAAAGCTATTGCCGATGGACCTTCGATTCTTAACTATGTACGCGAGACAGCCACTGACAACAAAATTGAAGAAAAAATTCGCTACAGCAGCAAACTAACAAGCGCTAAATGGGACAGTGGAACAAGCCTTTGGACGCTAACCGTCGCTCAGGCAGACACCGGCGAGAGCGTACAAATTAGCTGTAACTTTTTACACATGTGCGCAGGCTATTACAGCTATGAAAAGGCTCATGACCCCAAGTTTCCATCCACTGACGCCTTTAAGGGCAAGCTGATACATCCTCAGTTTTGGCCCGAAGATTTAAGCTATGAAAATAAAAAGGTCGTTGTCATCGGCTCGGGAGCAACCGCGGTTACTCTAGTACCCTCTTTGGCGGAAAAAGCCGCTAGTGTGACTATGTTGCAGCGCTCACCCACCTATATTATTTCGCGCCCCTCAGAGGACTGGTTTGCCAATGGATTGCGTAAACTGCTGCCCCATACTTGGGCCTACGCCCTAACGCGCCTGCGTAACACACGATTCCAAGAACTTCTTTATAAACAGACACGTAAGAGGCCAGAAAAAGTTAAAAAGACCATACTTGATATGATCCGCAAAGAGCTTGGCCCCGACTACGATGTCGACAAACATTTTACCCCTAGCTACAACCCTTGGGACCAAAGACTATGCCTGGTGCCTGACAGCGATCTGTTCACCGCTATTAAGAATGGCAGCGCCAGCGTGGTTACCGACCATATCGACACCTTTACTGAAAATGGTATTCAGCTTAAATCAGGCGAGCACCTAGACGCTGACATCATTGTCAGCGCCACCGGCTTGCAGCTCGTGATGATGGGCGGCGCAGACATATCCGTTGATGGAAAGGCCGTAGATTTTGCCAAGCTGTGGACCTACAAAGGCTTAATGGTCTCTGATGTGCCCAATATGGTATCTACCTTTGGCTACATTAACGCTTCCTGGACGCTGCGCGCAGACTTAACTGCAGAATGGGTGTGCAGAACGCTCAACCACATGACTGACACCAACACCACCAGTGTTGTCCCAGTGGTACCCACAAACTTGCACGACATGCCAGCAAGAAGCTGGATCGCTGACTTCCCTGCAGGTTATATGCAACGCATGATGCATCTATTCCCTAAACAAGGCGATCAGGAGCCGTGGATTAACACCCAAGACTTCCGTAGAGATCGCACATTATTTAGTCAACCGCTAGCTACAGATAGCGCTCTACAATTCAGCCAGCACAAAGAACCAACCGTCAAAAGCGCTTAACGCCCTAGTCAAAAAAGGGTCGTTTGTTCGGACCCTTGACTCTGGACTATACTCCACCCTTTATACTGCGGCCATGGAGTCAAATACGATGCTTAAAATTGGCGCATTAGCAAGCTTAACCGGCGTATCCAGAGACACGCTGCGGTTCTACGAAAAGCACGGCCTAATTACACCAGGTACCCGCACTGTCTCTGGTTATCGCCTATATTCCAAAACCGACGTGTATCGTATTAGCTTTATACTAAGCGCCAAAGAAGTCGGCTTTACGCTAAACGAAATACATCAGTTACTGGAATTGGAAGTCACCAAAGACGAGAAGTCTTGTCACGATGTAAAGCAATTTGTCGACAACAAAATACAGGTGGTTAACCAGCGCCTGATTGAAATGAAAAAGATCAAGCAGTCATTAAAAACGCTAAGCAATGCCTGCTGTGGTGGCGATGAACCTGCCACTCACTGCACCATTTTGGGCGCTTTAAGTACACATAATAGGTAGTAAAGCATGTCTTTAATTGAACATTTTGTCGGTCTCTTTATCGAATCAGCACCCTGGCTACTCATGGGCTTTACTGTTGCAGGACTCATGAAGGCTTTTGTGCCTAGCGAACTACTCGCCAAACATCTCGGCGAACCCGGCTTAATGGCCACCGTTAAAGCGGCCCTTCTGGGCGCACCCCTGCCCCTTTGCTCATGCGGGGTTATTCCAGCCGCTCTTGGCCTACGCCGCAGTGGCGCCTCTAAGGCCGCAACTACCTCGTTCTTGATATCTACACCAGAGACAGGTATTGACTCAGTAACCGTCTCTTACGCCATGCTAGGGCCGTTTATGGCTGTTATTCGACCTATTGCCGCTATATCTACTGCAATCACCGCTGGTTTGCTGGTGGGTGCCGATAAAGACGAGCCTGCGCCAACCACTTCAGAGCCTGTCCAACCGTGCTGCGCCAGCAAAACCCCTGAACCCGAGTCAATCTGTTGCAGTAAACCCAATGCTGAAGAGAGCGCACCTGAGACTCTGGCTACTCGACTGAAAGACAGCATAAAGTTCACCTTTATCGATCTCATCAAAGACATCAGTCTATGGCTACTGATTGGTCTGGGCATTGCCGCGCTGGTTAAAACCTATGTACCCACCGAATTTTTAGTCCAGTGGGGTGACGGCTTTATGGCCTTTGTGGTTATGGCCCTGATTGGCGCACCCATGTATATCTGCGCCCTATCCTCAACCCCCATTGCCGCAGGGTTGTTGTTTTCCGGGGTGTCCCCTGGTGCGACACTAGTGTTCATGCTGGTTGGGCCTGCCACCAATATCGCTGCCATGGGCTTAGTTAAACGTGAGCTGGGTAATCGCGCGCTAGCAGCCTACCTTGGCAGTGTTATCGGAGTTGGCTTTGCCTTCGGTTATCTAACCAACTACTTAGCCGCACAGTGGAGTATCGACTTTCTAGCCCAAACACAAGATGCCCACGCCATGCTTAATAGCTCCCTAGGTACAATTTCAGCCATTGTCCTAGCAGCATTAATGGCTTACGCGTTGGTCGAAAAATATCTGCTAGGTCAGCCAGCATCAATGCACTATGCCGATGCTATAACCGATGAAGGATAATTTGAATTTTGTTGAGTATGGGAATCCAGATGGAAGAACCGTTATCTATTTTCATGCCTCTCTACAGCTGCACCCAAAATATGCGTGCAATTGGCCGAAAAATAGCACGCCGGTACTGACCAAAACAAAAATTAAGCATAAAAAAAGCGGCCCATGGGCCGCTTTTTTATAACTTACAGTTTCCGACAAACACTACCAATCGGTAATTTCTTTCAGGCCATTACCAATTTCGGCAAGACTGCGCACGGTTTTAACACCGGCATCTTCTAGGGCTGCGAATTTCTCATCTGCCGTACCCTTGCCACCTGAAACGATGGCGCCTGCATGACCCATACGTTTGCCTGCTGGGGCTGTTACACCGGCAATATAGGAAACAACGGGCTTGGTGACATTGGCTTTGATGTAGGCTGCGGCTTCTTCTTCTGCAGTACCGCCAATTTCGCCGATCATAACAATCGCTTCAGTAGCTGGGTCTTTTTCAAAGAGTGCCAAAATGTCAATAAAGCTTGATCCAGGAATCGGGTCACCACCAATACCAACACAGGTAGACTGCCCAAAGCCATAGTCGGTAGTCTGCTTAACTGCCTCATAAGTCAAAGTACCAGAACGAGAGACAATGCCGACTTTGCCGGGCAGATGAATATGGCCCGGCATAATGCCGATCTTACATTCACCGGGAGTGATAACACCAGGGCAGTTAGGCCCAATAAGGCGTACGCCTAAGGTATCGCAAACCACTTTACACTCGAGCATGTCTTGAGTGGGTATGCCTTCGGTGATACAAACCACTAGCTTGAGGCCTGAATAAGCGGCTTCAAGAATAGAGTCTTTACAGAATGGCGCGGGAACGTAGATAACAGAGGCTTCCGCTCCAGTCACTGCAACGGCTTCGGCCACTGTATTAAACACGGGTAGTCCAAGGTGCGTAGTGCCTCCCTTCCCGGGGGTTACACCACCAACCATTTTTGTGCCGTACTCAATCGCTTGTTCTGAGTGAAAGGTACCCTGCCCTCCAGTAAAACCCTGACAGATAACTTTAGTGTCGCTGTTAATTAAGATAGACATTTTTAGTTACCCTCCGCGGCTTTAACAACCTGTTGAGCTGCGTCTGTGAGACTTGTTGCAGCAATAATAGCAAGACCAGACTCGGCCAATTTTTTAGTTCCTAGATCCGCGTTATTGCCTTCTAAACGCACAACAACTGGGATGGTCACACCTACTTCTTCGACTGCGCCAATCACGCCTTCGGCAATCAGGTCGCAACGGACGATACCGCCAAAGATGTTGATCAGTACGGCTTTAACATTGCTGTCTGAAAGAATAATTTTGAACGCTTCAACCACACGCTCTTTAGTCGCGCCGCCTCCAACATCAAGGAAGTTAGCCGGCGAACCGCCGTGCAGGTTAACAATATCCATAGTACCCATGGCCAAACCAGCACCGTTAACCATACAGCCAATGTCGCCCTCAAGGGCTACGTAGTTAAGATCCCATGCGGAGGCATGTGCTTCGCGAGCATCTTCCTGCGAGGGATCATGCATTTCTTTGATCAGTGGCTGACGGTACATGGCGTTGCCATCGATGATGACTTTGGCATCTAAGCAGTGCAAATTGCCTTCATCAGTAATTACCAGCGGATTCACTTCTAGCAGCTCAAGGTCTTTCTCTTTGAATAATTTAGCCAGACCCATAAAGATGCTGACAAATTGCTTAACTTGAACGCCTTTAAGTCCCAACTTAAAGGCAAGATCACGACCCTGGTAGGGTTGAGCGCCAGTCACCGGGTCAATAATTGCCTTGAGAATTTTCTCAGGAGTCTCTTCGGCGACTTTCTCTATCTCCACACCGCCTTCAGTTGAGGCCATAAAGATAATACGACGGGTGCCGCGATCTACCACTGCGCCAAGATACAATTCTTGATCAATGTCGGTACAGGTTTCAACCAGAATACGACTAACAGGTTGGCCTTTGGCATCTGTCTGGTAGGTCACTAGATTTTTACCCAGCCATTGACGAGAAAAAGCCTCTATTTCAGCTTTTGAACTCACAAGCTTTACCCCACCAGCTTTACCGCGACCGCCAGCATGCACCTGGGCTTTAACAACCCAGCGATTGCCGCCAATAATGTCAGCCGCCGCAACGGCTTCCTGAACTGTTTCTGCGGCAACGCCTTTGGATACTGGCAAACCGTACTCAGCAAACAGCTGCTTACCTTGATATTCATGCAGGTTCATACATCGATTCCTGTTAATGTTTAGGTTGTATTGTACTCTAGGCTATTAAGTAAATAGCCCGGAGCGCAAAAAGGTTAATTTTTCTAGCGTCGCTTGCGATTTGGAATATGAAGGGCGCCACCATTAACGGCCAAAGCCGCCTCATGGACTGCCTCAGACAATGTAGGATGCCCAAACACAATCATACCTAAGTCTTCTGCACTGGAGCCAAACTCCATGGCTATCGCCACTTGCTGAGTCAAATCAGCCGCACTTGGCCCAACAATGTGGCAACCCAGTATACGGTCGGTGTCAGCATGAGCAATAATTTTCACCATTCCGTCAGTGTCGTTTGCCGCCAATGCTCTACCACTTGCTACAAATGGGAAAGTACCAACATTATAGGGCTCGCCCGCGGCCTTCACCTGCTCTTCGGTTTGACCCACAGAAGCAACCTCAGGATGAGTATAAATCACGTTAGGAACAATATCGTAGTTCATTTGAGCCTTGTGGCCGGCAATACGTTCTGCCACCATCACGCCCTCTTCTGAGCCTTTGTGTGCCAGCATAGGCCCACGCACCAAATCACCCACGGCATATACGCCAGGTGCATTGGTCGCACAAAAATCGTTAACATATACGGAGCCGCGATCGTCAACATCAACACCGCTGTCAGGCGCAAGAAGCCCTTGAGTGAATGGTCGACGACCGACACAGACGATAAGTTTATCGAAGGTTTTCTTTAGCTCTTCACCCGCGGTGGTTTTGTACGTCACTTCAACTTCACGGCCTTTGATTTCAGTGCCAGTAACACGGGCGCCCAGGCGGATATCTAGGCCCTGTTTGGTGAATATTTTCTTAGCTTCTTTTGCAATACTTTTATCCATAATGGCCAAGAAGTCGTCAAGGGCTTCCAGTAATACCACTTTAGAACCTAGCCGACCCCACACAGAACCCAACTCTAGGCCAATAACACCCGCACCAATCACGCCCAGACGCTCTGGTACTTCGCCAATTTCCAGCGCGCCAGTAGAATCAAGAATCAGATCGTTATCAACCGGGGCAACAGGGATGGCGATAGGTAATGAACCTGAAGCCAAAATCACATTTTCCGCCTCTATGACAGACACAACGCCATTGTTGTCGGTCAGCTCGACCTTTTTGCCAGCAAGAAGCTTGCCCGTGCCATACAGCGCAGTCACGCCGTTAGCTTTAAATAGTCCAGAGATGCCGCCAGTAAGCTGCTTAACAATTTTATCTTTTCGCCCAAGCATAGCTGGGATATCCATTTCAACACCCGCAGTGCTGATACCATGAACCGCCAAGCCTTCTGCTGCTTCATGATATTTATAAGAGCTGTCTAGCAACGCCTTTGAGGGAATACAACCAACATTGAGGCAAGTGCCGCCATTGACGCCCTCACCTTCATTGTTTTTCCACCTTTCAATGCAGGCTGTTTTGAGCCCAAGTTGTCCTGCGCGAATCGCACCAACGTAACCAGCGGGGCCACTACCGATTACAACAACATCATACTTATCTGACATTTATATACCTATATATATTAATTATTTACAGACTAAATCTCAAGTAAAATCTTAGCAGGATCTTCGATCAACTGCTTGATTGCCACCAAGAACTGTACCGCTTCCTTGCCGTCAATCAGACGGTGATCGTAGGACAATGCCATATACATCATCGGTCGAATCACGACTTCTCCGTTAACTGCCATTGGCCGTTCTTGAATCTTATGCATGCCCAAAATAGCCGCTTGAGGGGCATTAAGAATAGGCGTTGAAATCAACGAGCCATAGACACCACCGTTGGTAATAGTGAAGGTGCCGCCCGTCATTTCGTCAATAGTAAGCTTGCCATCGCGGGCCTTACCCGCATAGCTGCCAATCGTATTCTCTACCGTAGCAATACTCATGTTTTCCGCATTCCGTAGCACCGGCACTACCAAACCACGCTCAGTTGACACCGCTACGCCAATATCTTGATAGCCGTGATAAACGATATCGGAGCCGTCAATAGAGGCATTCACTAGCGGGAATCGCTTAAGCGCTTCTACAGCAGCTTTGACAAATAAGCCCATAAAGCCGAGTCGAGTACCATTATGCATCTTGGTGAACTCATCCTGGTACTGTTTACGAAGGCTCATCATGGCTGACATATCTACTTCGTTAAAAGTAGTCAATGACGCGGTTGTCTGAGTCACATCCAAAAGGCGCTCTGCAATACGAGCGCGCATGCGAGTCATAGGCACTCGACGCTCGACCCGCCCACCATCTGGCAATAACGGCTCTAGGGCTGCTGGCTCTTTTGATGCCGGAGCGGGCACAGCCTCAACTGCAGGGATAAAATTGACGACATCTTCTTTAGTTATACGCCCGCCTTTACCTGTGCCGGAAACCTGAGATAGGTCTATATGACGCTCGTCAGCCAGTTTTTTTGCCGCCGGATTAACCAAAGCACCACCCACCTGCTGATCAAGCTCAGGAGCAGCGGATGCTACTACAGGAGATACCGCAGCCTCACCTTCTTCAATGTGAGCCAAAACCTCGTTACTAAGGACTATATCGCCCTCAGCTTTAAGCTGCTCAGTCAGGGTGCCAGAAGCTGACGCAACAACTTCTAGGACCACTTTGTCTGTTTCAATATCAACAATAAGCTCATCGCGAGCAACGCTATCGCCGGGCTGCTTGTGCCAAGTCGCCAGTGTTCCCTCTTGTACTGATTCGGGGTAAGTCGGTGCCTTAATTTCAATAGCCATTAATCTATTCCTAGTTTAAACGTCGAAGGTCAACGCTTCATCGATAAATTGTTTCTGCTCTTTAAGGTGAACAGTCATATATCCGCTCGCAGGAGCGGCTGAGCCGACTCGGCCTGCATAGCTGAGATTTAGCTTAGAGTCCAATCTTTGCAATGCATTACGCATGTGGTGCTGGCTACTATACCAAGCGCCCTGATTTATAGGCTCTTCTTGGCACCAAACTGCGCTTTCCAAGCTAATGTAAGGCGCTAAAACGGCATCTAGCTCCTGATCGGGGAATGGGTACAGCTGCTCAAGACGAACCAGCGCAATATCAGTAACACCCCTTTCTTCGCGCTCCTCGAGCAGATGGTAATAGACCTTACCCGAACAGAGGATAACGCGCTTTACCTCAGCGGGCTTAACAGTACTGTCTGCAATTACATTGAAAAACTCGCCATGAGCAAGCTCTTCGAGCGATGAAGTTGCTAATTTATGGCGCAGTATCCACTTAGGACTCATGATAATTAGAGGACGGCGCATTGGACGAATAGCTTGCCTCCGCAGCAAATGGAAGATCTGCGCTGGCGTAGTTGGATTACAAATTTGCATGTTATGTTCGGCGCTAAGCTGCAAGAATCGCTCAAGCCTAGCCGAAGAATGCTCTGGGCCTTGACCCTCAAAACCATGAGGTAACATCATAGTTAGGCCACACAATCTGCCCCATTTGTGTTCTCCACTGGCAATAAATTGATCAATCACAACCTGAGCGCCGTTGGCAAAGTCACCAAATTGGGCTTCCCATATAATCAAACCGGCTGGTGCAGTTGTCGCATAGCCATACTCAAACGCTAACACGGCCTCTTCTGAAAGCACCGAGTCATAAATATCAAAACGTGGTTGATCTTCTGACAAATGAGCCAGCGGCAGATAAGCATCGCCATTCTTTTGATTAAACACCACCGCATGACGATGAGAGAATGTGCCACGACGTATATCTTGACCTGTGAAGCGAATTGGGTAGCCTTCATGAAGCAGAGTGCCGTACGCCAGAAGCTCGGCCATACCCCAGTTTAGAGGCAGCGCCCCTCCTACCATCTTGCGCCGATCGTCATAAATCTTCGCCACCTGCCTCTGAACCTGAATCCCATCAGGAATTGAGGTTATTTTAGCGCCTATATTTTGCAGCTCATTAAGCGCAATAGCTGTCTTTCCAGGCGTTCGCCAATCATGGTCCAAATAAGGCAACCAATTCACAAACAAACTGGTATCTGGCTCTCGCACTAAGTTATGCACCACGAACTCACCCTTATCTAGGCTTGCCCGATAGACATTAGCCATTTCATTGGCTTGGTCTTGCTCAAGGACACCCTCAGCCACAAGTTTTTGGGCATAGAGCGCCCTAGTAGTGGAATGCTTGCGAATAATTTCATACATCAAAGGCTGAGTAGATGAAGGCTCATCAGTCTCGTTGTGTCCGCGACGGCGATAACAGACCAAGTCGATAACCACGTCTTTACCAAACTCATACCGATAATCTGTAGCCAGCATAGCAGCAAACATCACCGCATCAGGGTTGTCACTATTAACGTGTAAAATAGGCGCGCCAACCATCTTGGCAATATCAGTGCAGTATTCTGTTGATCGAGCATCATCCTGGCGGCTGGTGGTAAAGCCAACCTGATTGTTGATCACGATATGGATAGTACCACCGGTTTTATAGGCTCGGGTCTGGGATAGTTGAAAAGTCTCCATCACCACTCCCTGCCCTGCAAACGCAGCATCACCATGCATCAAAATAGGCACAACCTTTTGACCTGCGGGGTCATTGCGCCTATCTTGACGGGCTCGACCAGAACCAACAACAACAGGGCAAGAAATTTCTAAGTGCGACGGGTTAAACCCCAGCGCCATATGGACTTCACCACCAGGGGTCATCACATTCGAGGAGAAACCTTGATGGTATTTAACATCACCTGAGGTATTAACCAGGCGCTTGCCTTCAAATTCTTCGAACATTTCAGCAGGGTTTTTGCCCAGAATGTTAACGAGGACGTTAAGCCTGCCTCGGTGGGCCATCGCCATTACAATTTCTTTAGCGCCATACTCTCCAGAACGCCTAACCAAACAATCAAGCAGAGGAATTAAACTCTCTCCACCCTCCAAGCCAAAACGTTTAGTGCCGGGATACTTAGAATCGAGATGTTTCTCTAACCCTTCTGCTGCCGTCAGCCGATTAAGTACGTCAATACGCGCACCGTCGCCATAAGTAGGCTTGGAACGAACACTCTCAAAGCGTTGCGCCAACCACTGCTTTTCAGCAAAAGAAGTTATATGCATAAACTCAGGACCCAAGTCACCACAATAGGTCTCTTCAAGAGCCCCTACTATCTCGCGCAAGGTAGCTTCTTGTTTACCTATATAAAGAGGACTTGTTTGGAATGTCGTATCAAGATCGGCTTGAGTTAAGCCATGAAAATGCAATTCAAGATCAGACACAGTCTCACGAATCATAATACCTAAAGGGTCTAACTTCGCTTTTTGATGTCCACGAAAACGATAAGAGCTGATTAACTGAACAACCTTAACCTGCTTGCGTTCATGTTCTAAGTGAATTCCACCAGAACCAGGGGCAACTGTTGGTCGCGCCTGACGCCGACCAAGTAACTCAAAGTGTTGAATAATTGTATCATGAGATATATCGGGTTCTATTGACCCATTGGTTCGCGGAAGGGAGTCGAAAAAACTACTCCACTCCTCTGAAACTCCGTTTGGGTCGTGCAAGTAGGTCTCGTAAAGCCCTTCGATATAGGCGGCATTTCCACCGGAATAGTGGGAGGAGCTAAGAAATTGCTCCATTGGGCCCTGGGGCATTGATGATATATCCTTGTGACTGCAGATTCTGCCGTCATTCTAATGGCCTAAGCCTTCCACTGCCAGTAAAATTTGGGACAAAATATACTTTTATGCCTACCTAAGTCGATTATGTCGCCCTACGGATCAACATATTGCGAATATGGCCAATCGCCTTAGTAGGATTTAACCCTTTTGGACAGACTTGCACGCAATTCATGATGCCATGACAACGAAAAACACTGAACGGGTCATCTAAATTAGCTAACCGCTCTTCAGTTGCGGTGTCTCGACTATCTGCCAGAAACCGATAGGCTTGTAATAAACCTGAGGGCCCAATGAATTTTTCAGGATTCCACCAAAAAGATGGGCAAGCAGTTGAACAACAAGCGCACAGAATGCACTCGTACAGACCATCTAACTTAGCTCTCTCCTCTGGGCTTTGTAACCGCTCAATCGCCGGTACAGGAGAGTTATTGATCATGTAAGGCTGTATCTTTTCATACTGAGCGTAAAACTGACCCATATCGATCACTAAATCACGGATCACTGGCAAGCCTGGAAGAGGACGTATAACTAACTTATTCCCTTTAACAGCTTCAGACAGCGGTGTGATGCAAGCCAAGCCGTTTTTACCCGAAATATTCACCCCGTCAGAACCACAAACACCTTCGCGACAAGACCGCCTAAAGACGAGGGACGGATCCTGAATCTTAAGCTTCTCAAGGACGTCGAGCACCATTAAGTCTTTGCCCTGAGCATCAAACTCAAAGTCCTGCATGTAGGGCTCAGCATCAACTTCTGGGTTATAACGGTAAATACTTACATTCAACATAAATCTAAACTCTCATCTCGCAATATTAATAAGTACGAATTTTAGGTTCGAAGGGTTCACGTGTCTTCAAGGTGAAGTTAACCGGCCGCTTGCCAATTTCCTTGCTTCCCGGAAAGTATACAGAATGGCACAACCAGTTTTCATCATCACGATCTTGGAAGTCTTCTCTAGCATGGGCACCCCTACTTTCGGTGCGTCCTTCAGCAGATATGGCAGTCGCGTAGGCTGTTTCGAACAAATTCTGTAGCTCTAGAGCCTCAAGTCTGGCTGTATTGAACGAGTTACTCTTGTCGTCAAGGTAGACATTTTCAACCCGCAGACGAAGCTCATCTAGCTTTTCAATACCCGTCTTCATGTAATCGCCACGTCGAAATACGCCAAAATAATTCTGCATAATCGTCTGTAACTCAGCTCTTAGCACTGCGGCGTTCTCGCCGTCAGAAGACTGATTAATTCTGTTCAAGCCGACCATAGCCCGCTGGATATCTTCCTCAGTAGCCTCTTTAAGCGTAATACCTTCACTCAGTTGCTTCTCAATAAAGATGCCTGAAGCACGCCCAAAGACCACCAGATCAAGGAGCGAATTACCGCCCAGACGGTTGGCACCATGCACAGAAACACAGGCCGCTTCGCCACAGGCATAAAAGCCCTCAATGACCTGGTCATTACCCTCTCGATCGATCGTTAGGGCCTGGCCGTCAACGTTGGTCGGAATTCCACCCATCATATAGTGACAGGTAGGTACAACAGGAATGGGTTCTTTAACCGGGTCTGCATGAGCAAAGGTTCGAGATAACTCAAGAATACCCGGCAGTTTTGCATTGAGCATCTCTTCACCGAGATGGTCTAGCTTAAGGTAAACATGATCCCCATCTGGCCCACAACCTCGACCTTCAAGAATCTCTAGCACCATTGACCGAGCCACAACATCTCGACCTGCAAGATCTTTGGCATTCGGCGCATAGCGCTCCATAAATCGCTCGCCATCTTTGTTAATGAGGTAGCCACCTTCTCCGCGGCAACCCTCTGTAACAAGCGTTCCAGCACCGTGAATTCCGGTGGGGTGAAACTGCCACATCTCAATATCTTGGACAGGGAAACCCGCACGCAGCGCCATGCCAACGCCATCTCCCGTACAGATATGCGCGTTTGTGGTTGATGCATAAATACGACCAGCGCCACCAGTAGCGAACACTGTAGCCTTTGACTCCACAAAAACGGTCTCTCCGGTTTCAATGTCGATAGCAACCACACCAACGACAGCACCGTCAGCATTTTTGACAATATCAACGGCAAACCATTCATTCAGAAAGACGGTTTTGTTCTTTAAATTTCCTTGGTACAGGGTGTGCAACAACGCGTGACCCGTTCTATCCGCAGCCGCGCATGTTCGCGCTGCCTGTCCACCGGCACCATAGTCTTTGGACTGACCTCCGAAGGGACGCTGATAAATCCGCCCTTCTTCTGTCCGTGAAAACGGCAAGCCCATGTGCTCAAGCTCAAAAATCGCCTCAGGACCGGTCTGGCACATATATTCTATGGCCTCTTGATCACCAATATAATCAGACCCTTTAATCGTGTCATACATGTGCCACTGCCACTGATCATTGGGGTCATCGCTGGCTATGGCGCATGTAATGCCGCCTTGCGCAGACACTGTGTGAGACCGCGTGGGAAATACCTTGGTAATAACTGCTGTTTTGTAGCCTGATTGCGCCAACTGCAGGGCTGCACGCATCCCAGACCCACCGCCGCCAACAATGACAGCGTCAAAACTCATTTTTCTTAAACTACCCATTCAATTAAAGTCCCCAGAGAATTTTGATTGTCCACACTAGATAAAGCAGGATTATGAATCCCAGTCCTAACTGCAAAACATTGCGGAGCCCATTCGCTTTTGGCCCTATCAATCTGACCGTAATGTAGTCACTTAAAACACACCGCATACCAATCCATGCATGGAAGGCAACCGCCGCTATGGTAACTAGTGTAAATATGCGCATCGACAAAAGACTGTTCAGTGCTGACCATTGATCGTAGGTCAATGCTGGGTTGGTCATTAAGAAGCCAACAATGAAAAACAGGTAGGCTGCCATCACAATCGCGGTGATACGCTGAATTATCCAGTTGCTAGGTCCTGTGAAAGTAAATCGAGCAAAAAACGCCATCATAAAATCACCCAGCCAGTTAATGCCGCGATTAAGACAACGGCAATCACTACCGCGACCCAGGCGCTTATTCTGCCACTGTTAAAGCTTTCTTCACCAATCCCAAGATCCATAACCAGATGCCGGATCCCAGCAACCGTGTGATAGGTAAGAGCGACGAGACTGCCCCAAATCAAGAATTGAGCAAGCGGGTATGACAATATATTTGATGCAGCTTCAAAACTTTGCTCTGACGCTAGGCTTTGATCGAGAAGCCACAAAAGAATCGCAAGCGCGAAAAGAGTGACCACCCCAGAAACCCTATGCAAGATAGAAACGTAGGCGGTAATTGGAAGTTTAATTGTTCCAAAATCGAGGTTAACGGGTCTTTTTTTATCCACCACAGGTAGCACCTTATCGTTGGTTGTCCTAACAATGAGACTTAATTTGAGTTTAGTCTAAACTTGGATGCGCTTGAGGAGCACCTTTCAAACAGCACTCCCATTTGATGGCGCAGGAGTATAATTACTCATCGAGCCAAATTCAATTAGCTTTGCCCAAAACATTTAAACAAATAGTACTGCAACCATAATAAGCCCGCCAAAGGCACATTAAAAGGTCATTCGATCTATGAATAACGGTTATCTCACCGACAAGCTAAATTAACACCCATCTTCTGCCGATAAAGGCTTAGTAGTAGGGTCAAGAGCCGCTAAAACGACGCTTTTAACAATGACTTCGTATTGACAATTTTCGCTGAACATCTATAGTTGCCAACCGAGTTTTTAACCAGCTCTTACTAGTTTTTTGAGGAAATAGCATGACTGACCGCAAAGCGATCCTGACAATCGACGGCGAAGAGCCCATCGAACTACCCGTACTAAAAGGTACCAGAGGGCAAGACGTTATCGACGTCGGATCGCTTGGAAGTCATGGTTTCTTTACCTACGACCCAGGGTTTTCTGCAACGGCGGCCTGCCAGTCAGATATTACCTATATTGATGGCGAGAAAGGAATATTGCTTCACCGGGGTTATCCTATAGAGGTGTTAGCGGAAAAATCAGACTACATTGAGGCTTGTTATTTGCTTCTTGAAGGTGCGTTGCCGACCGCAGAACAAAAAGCCAAATTTGAGCACACCATCAAGTACCACACTATGGTAAACCGCTCAATTGAACATTTTCTTAGTGGATTCCGTTATGACGCACATCCCATGGCCATGCTGTGCGGCCTTGTCGGTGCAATGTCATCGTTCTATCACGACTCACTCGATATCACGAATCAAGAACATAGAACAATTTCGGCACATCGCTTAATTGCTAAAATGCCGACGATCGCCGCTATGTGCTACAAGCACTTTATTGGCCAACCCTTCGTATACCCTGACAACACACTCTCTTATTCTGAGAACTTCCTGCATATGATGTTTGGAACGCCCTGTGAGAAGTATGAATGTCATCCTGCTCTTGCCAAGGCAATGGATAGAATTTTCTTATTGCACGCCGACCACGAGCAGAATGCATCAACATCGACTGTTCGCTTAGCGGGATCATCAGGCGCTAACCCTTTCGCTTGCATCGCAGCCGGTATCGCGGCTCTCTGGGGACCTGCGCATGGTGGAGCTAATGAAGCCGTCCTGAGCATGCTCGATGAAATTGGCCATGAAGATAATATTGAAAAATATATTGCCAAAGCCAAAGATAAGAGCGATCCTTTCCGCTTAATGGGCTTCGGCCACCGCGTCTACAAAAACCATGACCCGCGCGCCACTGTCATGCGCCAGACCTGCGACGAGGTACTAGAAGTTTTAGGCGTTCAGAACGATCCACTATTTCGTTTAGCTAAAAAGTTAGAGGTAATCGCCCTCGAAGACGAGTATTTTATTTCCAAGAAGCTATACCCAAATGTAGACTTTTATTCAGGTATTATTTTAAAAGCGATGGGTATTCCAGAAGAAATGTTCACCGTGATTTTTGCCACTGGCCGCACCGTTGGCTGGATCTCACACTGGAACGAAATGATTACTCATCCTTACCGTATTGGACGTCCTCGCCAACTCTATACCGGCTCAGATATCCGCGACTACACCCCAATGGACGAGCGGTAGAGCTCGGCAATGATTACCCGGTATAAAGATACAAAAAAGGCAGCTTAGGCTGCCTTTTTTATGCGCGTCATATTTGCTCTACGTTAGCACCCTATTCTTTCACTGTTTTTAGTGTACCCAATGATGCCTTGCGGACTTCTCCGCTATAGCTTTAGCCGTTGCCGCCGGCATTGCATTAATCTCTAAGCGCTCAAAAAATAGAGGGTCAATTTTAGATTTACCACTTCCGACTTCTGACATATCAGTCACATCGTACAAGCGACCGTTAATCATAGTGTGTGTGATCATTTCACTGCGGCGGATATTGTTTAGTACCTCGCCATCCATAATAACTATATCAGCTAGCTTGCCCACTTCAATAGAGCCCAAATCATCTCTCATACCAAGAACTACACTAGGGTCATGGGTGGCTGCCCGCAGCGCTTCCCAAGGGGTGAATCCGCCCTGATTAAGCATCCACATTTCCCAGTGCGCAGCCAATCCCTCTCGCTGGCCATGAGCTCCAATCAACACCCGTACACCGACATCTCGTAACTGCTTCGCATAGGCGGCGACTTTTATATGGTTATAGTGGTCATCAGGGGCTGTGGCTCGCCGAATCGAGCGCGGCTCAACAATATAGCGCGGAACATAGCGTGTTAAACGTGGGTTTTCCCACACATTAGTGCGATCATACCAGTACTTTTCGCCCTCTAAGCCGCCGTAGGCGACTACCAGTGTTGGATTGTAAGCCATTTCAGTTTGGCTCCAGAACTGGGTGAGATCACTATAGCCTGCAGCAATATTTAGCGAATGCTCTAAAGTGGTATGGCCATCAGCAATCATGCTCATATTTTGGTACAACTTACCGCCACCCTCAGGTACTACCATTAGCTCTAGATCACGCGCCGCCTTAAGTACCTGCTGTCGCTGCTCGCGACGCGGCTGGTTGTAACTCTTGACCGATACAGCGCCCATGTCCTTGAGTCGTTGCAAATGGAAAAATGCGTCCTCATAACTATCAATTCGCGCATGTGCTGTGGGCGAGTTAGCGCCGTATACGATAGTTCCTGTTGAGAATATTCTTGGTCCTAAAATCTGCCCACTACGTTGCATTTCAGAAGCGGCAAATATCTCCGAACTGTCATTAGAAGGATCATGGATCGTAGTCACACCAAAGGCTAGACTAGAGAGATTCTTCCAATTCTGTTGTGGAATAATTTCTTCGTTCGCCTGAGAACCATGAGCATGACCATCAATCAAACCAGGCGTTAACGTTTGCCCATTGACATTAATTTGCTGAGCCTCGGCCGGAATAGCGACCTCACCCATCTTGCCCACGGCAACAATACGATTACCTTGCACCACTACAACGCCATTATTAATAATTTCTTGACTATTATCAGCATCACGCATCGTAACCACTTGGCCGCCCACCAATGCGATAGTCGAACTAGGCTTATCCGAGGTTTGGGAAAACCCTAAATTTAAACCTTCAGACACTGGTTCCGGTAACTCATCTGGGGCACCCGCCAGAAAGCTAAACGCCTGATTCAATTCGCGGCTAAATATGGTCGCACCGTGAGACCAGCTAAGGCTGCTGCTGTCTGCAGACCAGTTTAAATATTCACCGGCGCGCTTGGATACCTGAGCCACCGGAAGACCACTAGCGTCCATGTCCAACTCTTGTTGCAAGCCGGTGCTTAGAAACGGAGCCACAAAGGCGTTATTTTGATGTGTATAACCGATCCATTTACCGTCAGGCGAAAGCTGATATTCAGTAACCTTATCACCCTTTAGTAGTGTGCGCTCATCCCTGCCCCTCAAATCAACACTATAGAGCTCAAGCTCTGTGTACTTACTATCAGGAGCATAGTCGGTAAAGTAAAGGCGATCGTCATCAGCGGCAAAGTGCGCATTAAAGCCATCCTCTAAGACTTTTTCCATGGTCTTGGCTTTGCGGTCAGCGATATAAATACCGGGTTCCATCGACCATTCAGGCGACAACAGGTAACCGCCGGTCAACCGGCGAAAAACAATATTGTCACTCTTAGGTGAAAACTTAGGTTCCACATAAATACCCGGCTCAGTAGTGATAGTTGATCCCCTGCCCCCACTGGCACTAACCACCTTAACCGACCCAAGATCTTTGTCGCTCCAGGTTGTATAGGCTATCGACTTGCCATCACGTGAAAAACTTGGATAAAACTCGTCGTGGTCATTCTGCCGAGTCAACCGTTTGACGCGGCCACTTTTAACATCTCGAAGATATAACTTACCCAGCGCCTGATAAACCACCGAACCCTTTGTAGGGGACATACTGGCCCAACGAATCATCTTTATATCAAAGGTATCTGGTGCTACATCTACAGCATAACGTGGTGATTGCTGTACCTGTTTTTCAATTTTAATGTGCATCGGAATGACAGAAACATCCAAGCTGTCAATCTTTAGCTTGTGAAACTTGCCCGCAGTCCAATAGACAATATACTGACTGTCTGGGGTCCAATCAAAATAAGCAAAATTACCCTCAGAACCAAATGTTTCCTGATGGTCTCGTTCCATCTCTGTAAACAGTCTGCGATCAACCCCAGATTTGAGGTCTTTTAGGTATAGGACGGTTTTTGTGTCCTCGCGTTTGAGATAGGCCATATGTTTACCATCTGGCGAAGGCGTAGGAACAATGGCGCCCCCTGCACCGCCGATATAACTCGACGACTTTCCCGTCTCAAGGTCGTGGCGCATAATATTAAACAGTTCGGTGGTCGAATTTTTGCCATATTCCCAAATTCGACCCGAGGTAACATCATTGGTGTAGTAGAGGTATTTACCATCTGGCGAAAATGCAGGGTCCGTCATATTTTTTTGGGTGTGCGGTCCATAAGCTCGTTCAGTCACCATCACCCCATCACCCCCAGATCGATGATACATCCAGATCTCACCTGCAGGGATAGAGCGCGAAGACATAAAGCCTTTGGTCACTGCAATGTAGTCACCATCGGGGCTCCAGCTAGGCGTGTGAATAAGGGCTGTTTGCTCTGTACTAATTTGGCGCGGGTTACCCCCGCCGGCATCCATTATCCATAAATTAGAGGCGCCATCTCGATCACTAATGAAAGCGATAGCTTTACCGTCAGGGCTATAGGCTGGCTGCATGTTCCAATCGAACCCCTGCACCAAAGGTGCTGCTTCACCCCCACTAATAGGCATCGTATAGATATCACCAAGCATATCAAAAGCCACAGTCAGCCCATCTTCACTGATACTGAGGTTTGACCAGGTACTCTCTGTGGTATCAATCGAAATGGTTTTCATCTCGCCCTGAGGCTGAGTGACGTCCCATTCATTGCCATCTTCCTCTTCGTCAATATCAGAAGAAAATACGGGTGTTACCAAAAGGCAACACAAAAGGAAGATCATTAGAACGCAAGGCTGCGCCTTGAGAAGACTAATCATTGATTTGTAGGCCTCTGCTAAATTAGTGAGTTAACGTAAAATTAAAACCTGCATCCAGCTCATACTATCCCATATTTTAGGGGTGTGGGCCTGGTTTTTTAGTATTAAATAAAAGACTTCGACAAGGGTATTCCGTTTAATAGATTGGGCCAGAATGGAACCTAAACTCGGTATCGGGCTGTTCAATGAGCTCTTTCTCCGCTTCAGCAAACATTAGAATTCGCTCATCCAGCGACTCGTCCTTTGCCGCTTTTTTAGCCAAACCAAGATAGTCTTGATAATGCCGCCCTTCGGACTTTAGCAAAGAGGTATAGAACTGTTCTAGCTCAGAATCTAAATAGGGAGCAAGTCGCGCAAAGCGCTCACAAGAACGCGCCTCGATGAAGGCGCCTATAATTAACACATCGACTAGCTTCCCGGGATCGTCAATCCGGGCCAAGCCCCTTAAGCCAACAGCATAGCGCGATGCCGAAACATGCTGATAGACGATATTTCGGCGCTTCATAATGGCAATCACCTGTTCAAAATGACGCATTTCCTCGCGCGCCAGTTTCGACATTTTATTCATTAGCTCAAAGTTATCGATATATCTGTAGATTAAATTAAGTGCGGTACTCGCCGCTTTCTTTTCGCAATTAGCGTGATCGATCAACATCAAGACAGGATTATCTAGGGCATTTTCTAGCCACTTATCAGGCGTTTGGCAGGGTAAAAATTCTTGAATTTCTTCCAGCGGAGTGGTCATAGTCAATTCTATTGGTCAGTCTAATTGGGCGCTATTAAACAACAGGCGGGATGCTTGTCATTATTTTACAACGATACGGGTATATAAGGAAAATAGTCTGCACATTAATACCCATTATAAACCTGCGTAATAAACCCTGCAAAAATTAGGTTTTTTACTGGAACGTCCTAATTTAGTCGTTAATAGCCGAGTTTCACTTAGTTTGATCACGTCAAAAACCCATCTTACGTGCTCTTCGTTAAGCTATCCCAATCTGTAATTAAACTACAAATTATTATATAATGAGCGGCCAGAGTGGCGAGCTCTTACCAAACGTCACCAAAAATAATCACTAACTTATAAGGAGTGGCAATTCGTGCTTGAAGCATATCGTGCCCACGTTGAAGAACGGCAGTTACAAGGAATCCCACCGAAGCCCCTCGATCCTGAATGGACCGCTGGACTGATTGAGCTATTAAAGAACCCACCCAAGGGTGAAGAGAAATTCTTACTCGATCTGATTGCCAACCGCGTACCACCAGGGGTTGATGAAGCCGCCTATGTTAAAGCCGGATTTTTGAGTGCCATCGTTAATGGTGATGTCAGTTCTCCTCTGATCGATCGTTCAGCAGCTGTTACCTTGCTTGGGAATATGCATGGCGGCTATAACGTAGCCACACTGGTGAGCCTGCTCGATGATACTGAGCTTTCAAGTCAAGCTGCTAAAGAGCTAAAAAGCACACTCTTGGTGTTTGATGCATTTCATGATGTGGCTGAAAAGGCCGACTCTGGCAACACAGACGCTAAAGCTGTCATGCAGTCTTGGGCTGATGCCGAGTGGTTTACGTCGAACGATGCGGTCCCTCAGAGTATCAAAGTAGGAATATTTAAGGCTACTGGTGAAATTAATACCGATGACCTCTCTCCGGCACAGGATGCTTGGTCACGACCGGACATCCCATTGCATGCCCGCGCCATGTTTAAAATGACCCGCGAAGGCATGCACCCAGAAGAGCACGGTGTAGTTGGGCCCATGACCCAAATCGACGAACTTAAAGCCCGCGGTCTGCCCGTTGCATTTATAGGCGATGTTGTTGGCACAGGTTCATCACGTAAATCAGCCACCAACTCGGTGCTATGGTTCTTTGGTGATGACATGCCCGGCGTACCCAACAAGCGCTCAGGCGGCATTTGTTTTGGCAGCAAAGTAGCTCCAATCTTCTTCAACACTATGGAAGACGCTGGCGCCTTAGTCTTTGAAGCACCCGTAGATAATATCAACAATGGCGATGTTGTTGAGATCTTCCCCTATGAAGGCAAAATCCTTAATGAAGCCGGTGAAGTAGTTTCCGAATTTGAGCATAAATCAGAAGTAATTCTCGATGAAGTTCAAGCCGATGGACGTATCAACTTGATTATTGGCCGTGGCTTAACTCAACGTGCTCGCGAGCACATGGGTCTGCCTCCTTCGGATGCATTTCGTCATCCAGCAGCACCTATAGAATCTGACGCTGGTTTTACATTGGCTCAAAAAATGGTCGGCAAAGCTTGCGGCACAGATGGTATACGACCCGGCACTTATTGTGAACCGAAGATGACGACAGTGGGATCACAGGACACTACTGGCCCCATGACCCGCGATGAGCTAAAAGACTTAGCGTGCCTTGGTTTCTCAACTGATTTAGTCATGCAGTCTTTTTGCCATACAGCGGCTTATCCCAAGCCTGTCGATATCGACACTCAGCACAATCTTCCTGATTTTATTATGAATCGTGGCGGTGTATCTCTGCGCCCAGGTGACGGTATTATCCACAGTTGGCTGAACCGTATGCTGCTGCCCGACACAGTGGGTACAGGTGGTGACTCCCATACAAGATTCCCCATGGGTATTTCATTTCCCGGCGGCTCTGGCTTAGTTGCCTTTGCGGCTGCCACAGGCGTAATGCCATTGGATATGCCAGAGTCAGTGTTAGTGCGCTTTAAAGGCAAGATGCAGCCAGGTATTACCTTGCGTGATCTTGTGCATGCCATTCCCTACTATGGCATCAAAGAAGGCTTGTTAACGGTAGAAAAGAAAGGCAAAAAGAACTTTTTTAGCGGTCGTATATTAGAAATTGAAGGTGAAGGCATCGAGAGCCTTACCGTAGAGCAAGCCTTTGAGCTTTCGGACGCGTCAGCAGAGCGTTCAGCGGCAGGTTGCACCATCAAGTTGAGCGAAAATTCTGTTGCCGAATACCTGCGTTCAAACGCAACACTTCTGCGCTGGATGATTGCTGAAGGCTACGGTGACGTGCGCACGCTAGAACGTCGTGTACGCAAAATGGAAGAATGGCTAGCAGAGCCAACGCTAATGGAAGCTGATGCCGACGCAGAATATGCCGCGGTTATCGAAATTGATTTGGCCGATATTAAAGAACCGATTGTCTGTTGTCCAAACGACCCCGATGATGCCAAGCTGCTTTCAGATGTTGCCGGAGATAATGTTGACGAAATTTTTATTGGTTCATGTATGACCAATATCGGTCACTTCCGCGCGGCAGGAAAGCTGCTAGATGAAGCCGGCTCTGTAGACGCTAGATTTTGGATTTGCCCGCCAACACGAATGGATGCTCATACCCTAATGGAAGAAGGCTATTACAACATCTACGGTAAAGTCGGTGCGCGCACTGAAATGCCAGGCTGCTCACTCTGCATGGGAAACCAAGCACGAGTACTCGCCGGTGCCACGGTGCTGTCAACCTCAACTCGCAACTTCCCCAACCGCTTAGGCGATGGCGCCAACGTCTATTTGACCTCAGCCGAACTTGCCACAGTGGGTGGTATTTTGGGTCGACTGCCCACCGTTCCTGAGTACATGGAGTACGCTACTAAAATTGACTCCATGGCGTCGGATGTCTATCGCTACATGAACTTTGATCAGATTGAGTCGTTCCAGAAGTCAGCTGAGCAAGGTAAGTTGATTGCTGCACAGCAGATTGTTGATGTTACGTAAGTAGCACTTTAATGCTGTTATAAAACCCCCGCTTATGCGGGGTTTTTTATTGCCGGTTAATAATCAAATTGATAGCTAGTGGTAGAGCAATACTCGTCTTCTGGCTTCAGGATGCAGCCGGATAACCATTCAGGGTGACTGGGAGAGTCCGGTAAAAACTGCGTTTCCAGGGCCAGCCCTGCACTCATACCATAGTGATCTCCACTGCGGTTTGGCGAGCCCTGTAGCCAAATGCCAGTGTAAAGTTGCAACGCTGGCTTATCGGTAAATACGCTTAGGGTTATTAAATCATCGGGGGATACAACCGTTGCAGCTGGCTCGATGTCTCGGTCGGTATCTTTACTGAGTAAATATGATTGATCAAAACCAACCTTCTGATCATGGGGATTGGACTTGTTCCACCATTGAAGCTGGTCGCCTAGGACTGTTTGGGCTCTAAAATCAAATGGGCTACCTGCAACGTCGGTTAGCTGTGCATTTGGGATGCCGAACTTATTAGTGGGTAGATAGGCTTCGCTGGCGATTGTTAAACGGTGGGATAGGCAGTCATTGCCAGACTCTGCACCCAATAAATTAAAATACGCGTGATTGGTGAGATTGAGTACGGTTGGACGGTCTGTGCTGCCACTATAGTTAATTTCGATGCGGTTGTTGTCGGTTAGGCTGTAACGAACACCAACAGTGACTGTACCGGGGAAACCTTGATCACCGTCGATGGAAGTTAAGTTAAACAGCACACTGGTTGGAGTTTGCTCGGCAATTTGCCAGCGGCGCTTATCAAAACCCTGACTGCCGCCATGTAATGTATTGCCGTTTTGGTTGGTGTACAGCTGGTAGGACTCACTGCCAATTTTTAATTTTCCGCCGTTAATTCTATTAGCGTAGCGGCCAATGGTTGAGCCTAGGTAAGCAGTCTGGCTTTCAAAGTCCGCTAGGCTATTTACACCTAGAAGTACCTCTCTTTCCTCTCCTTTGACAGGGACTATACAGCTTAGCCAGGTCGCTCCTATATCCATTAAGGTAACGCGCAGGCCTTGTTTATTTTTGAGTATAACCAGCTGTGCAGGCAGCCCATCGCTATAGGGTTTGTCGGTCATTAGTTGCTGCTGTGTCATAGCCTTGCTGATGCTGGTATGTCTTGGATTAGGCCGGCTCCACCGCTGGCCTGACAGACGTAAATTGAGGCTTCAAGCCCCGTCTGCTGCTGGTAATGTTCTTCCACGGCGCCTTTTACAGCATCGACTAAATCAGCTGGAATTAGACTGACTACACAACCGCCAAAACCACCACCCGTCATACGCACACCACCGCGATCTCCTATTGCCGATTTAATGATCTCAACCAAAATATCAATCTCAGGCACGGTGATCTCAAAGTCATAGCGCATAGAATGATGTGATTCTGCCATTAGTTGGCCCATTTGCACCAAGTCGCCTTGCCTGAGTAATTCGGCTGCCAGTTGAGTTCTGTGGTTCTCGGTGATTACATGATGGGCACGTTTTGCCAATACAGAATCCAACTCAGCAGACTTGGATTCAAACATGTCTAAAGTTACATCGCGTAACGCTGGTACTTTAAAAAAGGCAGCTGATTGCTCGCACTGAAAACGTCGGGCGTTATATTCACTGTTCACTAAACCGCGCTTTTTATTGCTATTTACAATCACTACTGCGGTGTTGTTCGGCATAGCCACAGACTGAGCCTCGAGACTGCGACAGTCGAGCATTAGGGCACTGCCCTGCTCTCCTTTTACTGAGATCATCTGATCCATAATGCCGGAATTACAGCCAACAAAATCGTTCTCTGCCTGCTGCGCATTAAGGGCAATATCGACGCCATTAATGGCTAAGTCATAAAGCTCTTTGAAGGTTTGGCCTATAGCCACTTCCAGGGCAGCTGACGAGCTTAGCCCGGCGCTTTGGGGGATATTGCCGCTAACCACTAAGTCTGCGCCAGCGAAAGAGCAGCCACGACTGAGCAAGCCGACTACTACACCGCGAATATAATTGGGCCACATGCGATCGTGCTGAAAGGCTATCTCTCGGCTTAGGTCGAACTCATCTGTTTGATTATCGTAATCGACGGCGATTATCCGAATTAGGTTGTCCTTGCGGGCAGTCGAGGCGACTATGGTTTGATAATTAATCGCGCATGGCAAAACAAAACCACCGTTGTAATCTGTGTGTTCCCCGATCAAATTAACACGACCAGGGGCCTGCACGAGATGCGTTGGAGCATGGCCATAGCTACTCGCAAATGTTTGCTGAACTCGTTCAATTAGAGCCGTGTCGATCAATGATTGGTTTACCTTGTTTGTCATTTTCCCCTCAGACTGGCCCACACATTTTTTATTCTTTGTAATGAATATCGCTAACGTCGCGCAGTTTCTCTGCGGCCTGTTCAGCGGTTAAATCCCGCTGACTCTCCGCTAGCATTTCATAACCAACCATGAATTTCCGCACGGAAGCTGACCTTAGCAGGGGTGGGTAAAACAATGCATGTAGTTGCCAGTGATCGATCTTTTCACCCTCGGCGAAGAACGGCGCATAGTGCCAACCCATCGAATAAGGAAAAGAGCACTGAAAGAGGTTGTCGTAACGACTGGTTAGTTTTTTCATTGCAATCGCTAGATCATCCAGCTGCTGGCTATTGAGATCGGACATTCTGCGCGCGGCCACCCTGGGCAAAAGCATCGTCTCAAATGGCCAGGCAGCCCAGTAGGGAACAACCGCTAGCCAATGCTCGGTCTCTACGACTATGCGCTGCCCATCTTTGAGTTCGGCATCAATATAGTCCAGTAGCAGATTGGACCCGTTTTCCTCAAAATACGCTTTTAGATGCTGGTCTTTACGAGCAACTTCATTGGGTAAAAAGCTATTGGCCCATACCTGACCATGCGGATGGGGCTGTGAACAACCCATAGTTTCACCCTTATTTTCAAACACTTGCACCCACAGATAGTCTTTTCCTAACTCTTCAATCTGCTCATTCCAGGTATCCACCAGCGCACGAATATTGGCCACTGGCAATTCTGGGATGGTTTTGCTGTGATCAGGTGAAAAGCAGATAACACGACTTAAACCCCGTGCGTTAGCGGCTTTAAATAGACGATTCTCGGCTTCAGGAACCTCCGGAGCATCTGGTTTAAGTGCGGCAAAATCATTAGCAAACACATAGGTAGACGGGTAATTTGAATTCAGTTCACCTGATATGCGCTCATTGTTTGGGCATAGCAGGCAGTTTTCATCATGGGCTGGTAGCTGTTGCTCTGGCACCGGTTCGGCCTGACCACTCCAAGGCCGCTTGGCTCTGTGTGGTGAGACCATCACCCACTGGCCTGTCAGCGGATTAAACCGCCGATGTGGATGGTCTGCAGGATCAAATATGGCCTTGAGCATAGACGGCTCTTATTATATTTAGTGGCCTTCGCGCCCCACTATTCATTACATATAGGCGTTACTTGTATCTGTATGATCAGTCACGTCGCTCACGCCTTTGAGTTCTGGGATCTTCTCCATGAGCGTTTTCTCAACACCCTCTTTCAAGGTTAAATCAACCGCAGAGCAACCCTGACAGCCTCCGCCAAACTCCAACACCGCAAAGCCATCGGACATTTCTGACAAAGAGACCACGCCACCATGTGATGCCAAGCTCGGGTTGATTTCGTTATAAAGCAGATAGTTAACCTTATCTTCTACCGGACTATCGTCATTTATGTTGGGTAACCTAGAATTGGGCGCGCGTATAGTAAGCTGACCACCAAATTTATCTTCAGCAAAGTCGACCTTAGCGTCATCTAAAAATGGAATGCTACGCTGCTCATAGTAGCCATTAAACTTTCCGTACTCGACAATTAAGTCTTCTTCGTTGTGCTCTCCAGGACGACTATAAGCAATGCAAGTCTCAGCTTTTGGGGTGCCTGGGTCTGACACAAACATACGGATGCCAATACCTTCGCAGTTCTGCTTCTCAAGCAGGCCCGCTAAATAGTCTTGAGCTGATTCAGTAATATTGACGTTTAACATGCTTCTATTCTAATTCCATTGAGCGTGATGATTAGGCATTTTACGCTATAGATCAACTTATACATACCCCCAAGTAGCAATTACAGGTCGCATTGTTAATAATAGGTGGTATGATGCACATCCATCGAAATATTTCGATAAAGCAGAGCAATAAAGGTATAGCCGCGTATTATGACTGATTCAATAACCCTAGCAGCCCAAAACCGTATCCTAGTCCTAGACGGAGCCATGGGTACTATGATACAGCAATACACCCTAGAAGAAGAGCATTTTCGGGGTGAGCGCTTTGCGGACTGGCACTGCGATATCAAAGGCAACAATGACCTACTAAGTCTTACCCAACCA